>SAMEA104315424__coassemble_478_pt1 | contig 32845 bp, 20 predicted proteins | sample SAMEA104315424__metabat2_low_PE_034 | metagenome-assembled genome bin SAMEA104315424 (sample SAMEA104315424) | gut metagenome | biome: Monkey gut; feature: monkey-associated habitat; material: faeces | place: China | collected 2013 | reverse complement strand
CCGACGTCATCGACCGTGAGCGTGTTGGCGCCGACCTTGACGACATTCGCCGCGCCCGACAGCTTTCCGGCGGCGGTCTCCTCGGCCGGGGGCAGAGGCTCCAGCTCCGCATCCGCCTTGTTGAACCACTTCTTCAGCAGGTAGTTGCGCGTCGCGACCTTCTCGCGCGCCGAAAGCCGTCGCGTGTAGATCAGCGTCTCGCCGAAAGCCGAGCCGCCGTTGCGGTTGACGTTGTCCCCCATCTTGCGATCCGTCGCAAACGCGCCGATGTAGGCCGGCGCCGCATGATGCAGCTCAATGAGCTGCAGTTCGCCGACCTTCGGCGCATATGTGCAGTCCGCGCGGACGCCATTGACGAGGATTTCGCCCGCGCTGACGTGCCGCGTCTGGTCTGCCGCATAGAACAGCATGCAGACACCGTCCTTCTTCTCCGGGGAGCGAAGGTAGTCGTAGAGGTTTCCGATGTCCAGCTTCTCGTCTGCGATGCGATCGGTCGAGCCGAACAGGTGCGAGCACTCGCCGTCGGCTGGCGCCCAGACGGCATACACGGACCAGACGGAGTCGATCGGGCGGTCAAACGCAAGCAGGCAGCCGTTGTATCCCAGCGGGCCGAAGTTCACCACGGGGAGGCCCTGCAGCGTGTCCAACCACGGGCGGCGGAGTTTGGACGGCGCCCACAGCTCGTGCGTCAGCGACGCATCCCGCACATGGACAACGAAGTCCTGCCCGTTCTCCGTCTCGATCTCCATCCCGTCCGTCCGCGTCGGGTCGAGGCGGAACGCCGGACCTGCCGCAAAGCCCGCCGCGCTCGGCTCGGCCGGGCCGGCGAAGCGAATCGTCGCGTCCGTCGCCGCAAGACGACCGCCGTCCGCGCCCTTCAGCGCGCCAACCTCAAGCGTGCCGCCGCCCGTCACCGCAAGCGGCGCAGAAAGGGACATCTCGCCCACCTTCAGCGTCTCGCCCGCCGCCACGCGAATGGACGACGCGCCTTCGACCGACAGGACGTTCACGTCCGGCCCGCGCACACCCTCCGGCGCCGCATAGCCCGCAATCACCGCACCATACCACTTCCAGGCGAGATAGGCAGACAGGTCGTTCATCTCCGTGTCCGTCAGCACGCGGCGAAAGAGATAGACCTCGGCCAGTTTCGCGCCTCCCGTGTGCGTCTTCCCCGCACTGCAGCAAAGACGCATCAGGGCATCCTGAGACGGATGCCGGACGGCCATGACCTGGTGGCCCGGGAGGCCGAACGGCTGAGACGGCAGCCGACGGACGCCATTGACAAAGACGGTGACATTTGACGTGCTGAGATTCCGCTCCGGATCAAACGTCAGATCCGGCAGCAGGGCATCGGATTGCCAGCCGCGGGAACCGTAATGCGGATCTGCAAGGCCCGCCTCGCGGCTCCAGGCCGGGCGATCGAACAGGCTGAAGCCCGAGCCGTTCGCGCTGAAAACGGCGACGGCCGTCACGATTCCGTCGACGCCGTAGGGAACCTTGTTCGGATACTCTCCAGTTTCCGTGGCCTCAGCCGTCGTGAAGGACAGATAGGGGCCGACATCGCTTCCGTTCGCCGTCACGAGAGGGCCGAAATCGATCACGGGCCTGCCCTCGCCCAGCGCATCCGCAATCAGGCGCGGCCGGCAGATCGCAGCCGTCGGCGCAAGCAGGATCGGCGAGCCGCCATACGTGCCGTCGGCGAGGTTCCGCCACCCCCGCACGAACTTCACGCCATTCTCCTCGGTGACGGAAACCGAGTCCGCGACCGAGGCGTCGACATGCAGGTAGCAGTCTTTCGCGATCGACGCGACCTCCGTCGGGACCGCGCGCTTCGGCACTTCGAGCGAACCGTCCTTGAGCGCGACCGTTCCGGCGTATTCGGCGGCCGTGTGCAAGGCCAGCCCGCCGCCGCCCGCCTTCTCCACGCGAGCCTTGAGGCCGCGTCCGCCCTCCAGGCGATCCAGCGTCAGCGTCTCGCCCGCCGGGACGTCCAGCTCGGTCGTCACGCCCGTAGACTCGTTGCTTTTACCGCCATACGTTGAACGAAGTGTACCGAGACGGGCGTTCCCTCCCAAACCTTCCGGCATGCGTCCAAGCCACTTCTTCTGGAGATATGCCTCTATTTTCTCGACCATCTCGACCGGCAATGTCTCCTTGAAGATCAACATCTCGGCAAGACGCATCTGGCCAGACCGTTCAAAAAATGCGCCTCGGGCATCGCCGACGCCGATGCCAGTCGCCCGCGCACCTGGATAATTCGTGTTCATCGTCCATGAAAGCACCTCCCACCCATGCCCGACTCCGACGTATCGGGGATTCGTCGGAAGGCCATCGTGACGAACCACACCGCGCGCCTGCGCACGGTTGACCGAAAACTCCTTGATCAGCGGGTTCATCCAGTTTATCGCGCCAGTCGTTCCTTCAGTCTGGCTGTCACCCCTCGACCACTCATACCCCTCACTTGGAGAGCCTCCGCCAAGGAACATGCCTCTCCCGTCATGGGAACCAAACACCGCGACAACCGTCCCAATGTCCGAAATGCCGTTGATGCCATCGTCATCCTTATCGAAAACGATGGCTATGCGCGGGGCGTAGCCGTCTGTGCCCGGCTTTACGAAATCCAATGCCTTGCCTGGCAACAGGCTCGGATCATCAACGAGATATGGCATCCTCGGCTCCCAAAGCGTCGTTGGGCCAGTTTGCCAGCCGTACCAAGTGGAACCCATCGTGCCAACGTCCATCGTGGCCAGGCGTCCGCTCCCACTCTTCGTAGGCACGGTTTGAACGCGCACGTAACCGTCCTCATCGACCATCGTCCAGCTTGCGGTGTCGCTCGCATCTATCCAATATTCAGGGTCAGGCATATCGTCCGGCACACTGGACTGTTCGCTCATCGGCGTTGCTACCGCAAATGTCTCGCCATCTGTACTCGACAGGACACTTCCTGCGGCGCGGATGGCAATCGCCTCTGCGGCGAAGCATTCCGAAATGAAAAACATAATGGCCATCATTATCAGACTTCGCATCTTGTCCTCCTTTGCGTTAAACGTATGCTTTCCTACTGCTTGGATTATACACTCCCGTCTCAAGGAAAACGAAGGCGATTACGTACAAAAAGGCGAAGCGCATTGCCATCCTGGATATCTTCTGCTACAATCGGCGCATGAATACAATTCTTGTTCTGCTACCTGCATCAGCCCGCCTCTACAAGGGACTCCTTCTCGGCATACGCCGTCGGATAGGTTCACACTACAGGCTACAGGTCATCGACTATGTGATCAATGACAACAGCCTTAGAAAGATAATTGGGCTCTGGAATCCCATCGGATGCGTCGTTGCCGCTGCGGAAGGGCTGACAATCACACACGCCGCTTTCGGCAAGACACCCGTCGTCTATCTCGACAGGACGCCGACATTCGACGGGGACCCCCTTGGAACCTATCTGGACGTGGCGCAGGACTATGCCGAAAACGGGCGGCTGGCCGCGAACGAGCTATTCCAGCCTGACATCGAAAACTACGCCTTCGTCGGATACCGCACACCAACCCACTGGTCACGAGTACGCGGCGAAGCATTTGCGAACGCCGTGCGGATCCTCAAAAAGAAATGCGCCATGTTTCCGTCTCAACCCGCTCACTGCACACGGGCATACCCCTATACGCCACCTGGCGAACGCCTGAAATTGCTTGAGGACTGGCTTATCCATCTGCCAAAACCCGTCGGAATATTCACGGCCAACGATCTAACCGCCTATGACGTACACACGATCTGCTCCCACAACAACCTACGCATCCCAGCCGAAGTCTCCCTCCTTGGCATCGACAACATCGTCGAAATCTGCGAAGAAGCTTCGCCAAAAATCTCAAGCATTCTCTCGGACTTTGAGCAGGGGGGCTGGCTCTGCGCAGACCTGTTGCTGGAGCGGCTGCGATCATCGAAACTGCGCAAGGCCATACGCCTCTACCCAACGCTCGGCATTATCCGACGTGGCTCAACCCGTTTTCGTGGGTATGGACGAAATTCATGCGTAGACACAGCCATTAAGACCATCCAGACGCGTGCATTCGAAGGCCTGTCGGTCGATGACATTGCATCCGAGATGAACTGTTCGCGCCGCATTGCCGAAATCAAGTTTCGGAATGCAACCGGCAAGACCATCAAGGATATCATCACGCAAGTGCGTCTTGAACGCGCGCAAGTCCTCATACGCGACCTAAGCCTTTCTATCGGCGAAATTGCCTCCGCATGCGGCTACAACACGGAAAACGCCTTTAGAATGGCTTTCTCAAAGCGTTTCCTAAAAACGCCGAACGCCTACCGGGACAGTCGTCCGTAGCCGATACCAGCGGATCTCTCCCGCCGTCAGGTCAAGAGACAGCACGCCATTCTGGCACGGCGGAGAACATCCTGTCTTGACATTTGTCACACGGCAGGCGAACGGCAGCGAAAAATCGACGCGGCCGTTCTTGAGCGCGTGAATGGAGATGAAATCGCCGTTCATGTCTACCTGGACGCGGCCGCCCTCGGCGACCGGCACAAAGGCCCCGGCCTCGCGCGCGAGCCGGTTGAAGAGCTGCGGCGTCACGGCCGCGCATTCGCAGCTGTAGACAAGCCGGGCGGCACGGCGGCGCACCTCGACCAGCGCAGGCGCGCCATCTGCCGCGAACCGCGCAAGGACCTTCATGTCCGGCGTCTCGACGACCGTTCCGCGCGGACCGCGCGGCGGATCCGGCGGCCACGTGCCGCGCCTGAACGTGCGCGTCCAGCACGCCTCAAGCGCGCTCGCCGCCTCGTTGTCGGGCACGCCCGGCTCCGGCACGACACGGTGCGCGAGCGACTCGCGCGAAAAGACCGGCATCAGCCCAAGCGCCTTCTCCGCACCGCCCAGCACGCCCGTCTCGGCCGTCAGGACGAGCGTACGGGGCGCGGCCGACAGGCGGTCCACCAGCGCCGTGCGGCGCGCGTCGAACCTGCGGAAGTTCGCGAGAAGCACCAGCTTCATGCCGTCCAGGAGCTCCGGCCTGTCCAGCACGTCTTCGGCGAGGTAGAACTCGTACGGCACGCCCGAAGCCGCGACAAGCGCATGCTGAAGCGGAAAGTTGAGCGGCGTGAGCGCCGCCGAGGACGCGGCGCCGCCGTCCCACCCCATGAGTCCGGCCTCGTCATAGACGATCGCCGCGCCCGGACGCCACGGCGACGCGGGTCGCGCGGACAGCTCCGAGCCGACGCGGACGACCCGCGCGATGTCGGCCACGATCTCGGGCGGATCGTAGAATCCGCCGCCCATGTCGTAGTACCAGTAGCCGCTGTGCGCGGCGAACATCGTGCCCGCATACTTGCGGCTGATCGTCTGCCACGCCGCAAAGTCGTCCGCCTGGCCGAGCCCCTTGGTAGCGACCGCGCTTGACGCCCACGACTCCAGCGCGCCATACGTGCGCAGGTCGCATTCCGTCCAGAGCATCTTGCCGTGAAGCGCGAACGACGAGAACGGCAGCTTCGGCTCGGCGGGGATGCCGGGGTGGCGGCGTGGATACCAGGGCTGCGGCACGATCACGTCCAGCGCATCCGACCGCGCAAAGGCCGTGATGTCGTGCGTGCCGCACCAGACCGAGTCGCACCAGCGGATGGCGATGACGTCCTTTCCCATCGCGCGCTTGAAGGCTCGCGCGAACGCCTCCTGCGCGCGAAAGCCAAGCTGCTTCGAGAAGAACGCGTAGTTGGTCGAGACGTGCCCGCCCTCCGCCAGGTACGCCCGATACTCGGCGCGGGCGCAAGGCGAGACGTCCGTGAACGGCGAGTAGAACTGGGCATCATGGTAGCCGGCAAGATGGATGCCGACGACGCGCTTCGACAGGCCCGTTCGCCTAAGCTCGGCAACGATCGCCGTGAGGTTCTCCTCTATCGCGCGACGCCAGGACGGCGAGGCGTACGAGACCCACGGCCAGCGGTTCGTGTCGGGGATGCCCATGTCGTCGTAGCCCTCAAGGCAGCTGCCCGCCGTGCCGCAGACGACGCTTCCGTCCTCGCGCCTCCAGACCTCGTCCGGATGCTCGACGCGCGTGAAGTCCGGATAGGCGTTGCAGACGGCGCAGAGGACGAAGAGGGCGTCGGGCGCGAGTCGCATCGACCGCTTGAGGTCGGCAACCGCCCCCTTCGCGTCAAAGCCCCCCTTCGTCCAGTACAGGCGACCTGGGTCGCCCGTGCCGAAATTGACGGCCTTGACCATCAGCGGCACGCCGGCCTTCGCCAGCGGGCCGCCGGCGAACGTCTCAAGAAGCGCATCGGGGCCAAACGAGCCCTTCGCATGATATGCCACGGGCACGGCGGGACGCCCGTCGATGAAAAGCCTCGTCACGCCGCCAGTCCGGCGCAGGGACGCGGTGTGGTCGATGTCGGCCTGGACGCGGCGGTCAAACTCGCCTTCGTCCAGGCGCTCGCCCGCCCGGTCGCGCGCCGTCCTGGCCGCGCAGATGCCCCGCCATTTCTCCTGGGCGGCCTCAAGGTCTTCGGCCGTCCATTCCTTCCAGCGGCTGACGGACGGTGCGCCCGAGACGGCGACGCCCAGCTGGGCTGTGCCGCCCCTTGCCCGTCCGTGCGCATAGCGTCGGGCATAGACGCCCGGCGCCGTGTTGACAAGACCGCGCATCGGCTCGGCGCCGCCATCGACCAGCGTGCCATGGCCGAGTTCCGTGCAGAGCGGCAGCGCCCCGTCCGGCGCGACAAGCCGGATTGCCCCGTGCGAGTAGTCGGGTTCGGCGCCATCGACCGAGACGTCCGCCGCCAACCTCAGCGCCGTGCCGTCCGCGACGGGAAAGGACGGGCCGCGCACGATGAAGCACCCTTTCCAGTTCGTCTTCTCGATCACGAGCTCGCCCGCCTCGAAGCGCACGGTGCCCTCCGCGCCGCCCAGGCGCTCCACGGCAAAGGCGTTCGTCCGCCCGAAGTCGGAGCGCCAGTAGACGCGCGCCGGCTCGACCTCGCGACGGTCGGCATCCACGTTCCGCCAGCCACATGCCTCGTCTCCGCGCGCCGGCTGCCATGACGCCAGCAGCGCCGCCAATGCCGCAAAGGCCGTCTTCATCGCGCGGCTTCCAGCGTGTAGCAGCCATCGGCAACGGTCTTGAACCGAAGGCGCCCGAACCTGTCACGATCGGTCGCGACAGTGGCGCCTTGTGCGTCCGTCACGCGCCAGTCGCCGTGCACGAGGCACGTTTCGCCCTTGAGGCTCCTGATGCGGAACCCGTGGACGCGACCGCGCGTCATCGCCGCCGAGACGAGGAACGCGCCTTCGGCCCGGAAGTCCCTAAATGCGACATCGACCTTCTCGTGCCACCGCGGGAAGATGCGGATCGCGCCGTCGAAGCTCCAGAGCAGCATGTCCTGGAACGGCGCAACGGCGGCAAACGTCTCCGTCCATCCCGCACGCGCCCAGCGCGACGCGCTCATCGCGACGACGAGGCCGTTCGGCCGCATCCAGCGCGCAAGCGACTCGCGCCAGAGCGGATAGTCCTCTGACGGACGGCAGGCGTTGTGGCGCGCGACCTGGATCTTGCCGAAATGCTGAATGCCGGGATAGGCATACCAGTCGTCGCCCTTTTCGCGCGGCGGGCGCGGATCCGTGCGCGCCGGCTGCCACGGCGACCCTGCGCCGAACTCCGGCAGCATCGTCCACCAGCAGTGCACGGCGTAGGAGTAGTCGTCTCCTGTCGGCGCGCGCGGCGTGTCCGGCAGGTTCGTGTAGCGGTCTGTCCACTGCGCGACGAGATCCGCATCGACAGCCAGCGTCTTCGCCGCCTCGGCGGCGGCGTAGAGGCACCAGCGCGCATGGTTAAGGACCTGTGGACGGTCGCACAGGTCCATCGGGGACTTCCAGCCGCTTTCGCCCTGCACGGACGGGAAGACGTGGTATTTGCCGTCCTTCAGCTCCGGCGGCAGATCGGGATGCGGAGCCTTCTTGAGGAAATCGAGATAGAAGAGCGCGCAATCCCGCATGAACGGGTAGCCGCGCGCGCGCAGCCAGTCCCTGTCGCGCGTGTAGCGGTAGTACTGCCAGTATTTCGTCATCGCCCACCCGGTCATGTACGCCATGCGCCCGAGCGGAAGCTTGCCGTAGGGATCCGTCCGCGTGTGGACAGGGTAAGTCCCCAGCTGGATGAAGCAGCCGCGGCAGCCGTAGCATTCGCGGGCGATCTTCTCGCCGAGCGGCCGCGCATAGTCGACGATCTCGAAAAAGGCCTCGGCCTCCTCCAGGCGGTCGGCCGTCATCTCGCCCCAGAAGATGGACTGCATGTTGTAGTTGCCGTGGTAGTCGCCGTTCCAGCGCGCGAAATCGTCCACCGTCGACGGCAGGAAAAGCCCGGGCGGCACGGCCTTGCCGCCTCGGATCACCGAGCGGCGCGTGTGCCATATGGCATACCAGGCGTCTTCGAGGAACGGGTCGCCCGGAACCGAGAGCGCACTCTTGCCCCAGAAGGCCTCTGCCGCTTTCTTCGCGGCGGCGCGGCGTTCGGCGTAGGATCTCGGCGCGGGAATCCTGTCGAGGTTGCCGTCGCGCGCGGTCATGACGGGAATCGACACTTCGCCCTCGAGGACGCCCGTCTTCGGCAGGTAGTGCACCCACTCCTCCTTTTCGCGGTCATAGCGGTTCGGACGAAACGTGCCCTTCGCCTTGTCCGCAAGGACGAACATGCGATAGGCGAAGCCGTCCGGGAAGTCCTCGTCCGGCTGGAAGCGCTGCTCGATGCCGAGCCATCCGTCCACCGAGACGGACGCGGGCGGCGGCAGCGGCGGCAAGGTGTTCAGGTCGAACGTCTCAATCGGCCAGTGGGGGTTTCTCCCGGCCATCTTCTCCGTCCAGTCGCGCCAGTCTGGGTCGGCCCAGCGCATCAGCCCGAACCAGACAGGGCCCGGCTTGAGCCAGCCGTAGCCATAGCGCGTCTCGTCCGTCCAGTTGTCCGCCTTCCATTTCACCGCCAGCACGTTCTGGTCAGGATCGACCACGGCCTCGACGCGCAGCTTGACGCCGTTCGGCCAGCGAAGGGCCAGTTCAACGCGACCCTCCTCGATGATCAGCCGCTGGTCGATTTCGGGCGCCGGAAGGTCGGGATGGGTGAAAAGGCGAAACTCGCCCGTCGGCTTCGGCCGAGGGGCGATGTTGTGACACGGCTGCTTGCCGTGGAAGATCTCCTTCAGGCGCACGGGATCCTTCACGCGCGAGGCGTCCTGCGCGATGTTGCTCGCCGTCCAGTCCTTGGCCGACCACCCCTCCTTGAGAACGCCGTCGATGAACTCGCGCACGGTGACCGGGCGCGGACAGCCCGTGGCATCGACGCGCCGGTCCCAGACGTCTCCCTTCCCCAGGCGGAAGACGATCGCGTCCGCCTCCTGATAAATTGAGCAGGAAAGATCGCCGTTGCCGATCAGGAATCCCTCGTCGGGCGTCAGGACCGCCCCCTTGATCGTACGTATGTGCGGCGCCGCCATCAACGGCGAGAGCCCAAGGATGGCAGACACGGCGAACATCATGCATTTCATTTAACATTCCCCCATTTGGATTGGCAGTCGGACTCAACTCCATTCTCTATTCGAAGCCTGAAGTTTGCCGTCTCAGACCGCTGCCTCCGCATTATAGCAGAGGAACTTAAAAATCACGAATCTGAAATGTTGCAAAGATGCGAATCATACTGGAAGTCGCATCTCACTTGCGCACGGCCATTCCATCGCCATCCAGATGCAACATCTGCCTTGGGCGCGGCATCACGTAGCCATGTGTAGAGTTCTGGAAGCCAACGGCCCCCTTCTTCCCGCATGGCACGTTATTGTACATCGCCATCACACCGGTCGGCGGACATATGTAGTCGCCGAGGCCGAAGCGCGGAATGAAGAAGTCTGTCGAGACAGGAATCCTCTTGACCATGTTTACGGGGTCATAGTACCCAAGCCCCGGAGCAGACCACCTTACGTACCAATCGCCGCGATTGCGGCCTATCGTTTCGCCGCCGATGTCGCAGCACCACGGGATTTCCGCCCGAACATGCGTGACGGACGAATCAAGCGATGCCGCCCATATCGCCTGAAGCCCTCCCATCGAACCGCCATATGCGACAAGCTCTCGCCCGTTCCATTCAGGACGGGACTTCAGGAACTCAAGCGCACGCATCACGCGATACGTCATTCCACAGAAATACGCCGTTTCGGGATCTGCGTTCGTTTCCGGATCAAAAGCATAGCCGAAGCCGTTTACCGATACCTTGCTGCGCAGTTTCCGATAGTATGATGGCTCTCGCATCAATTCAAATCCATGGGCAGAGCAGGCAAATGTGAGCCTACTTGCATCCTGCCGCGAAGCGCACGGCTTCGTAGCCCCATTCGACCAGCTTGCGCCATAGCCGTGGAAAGTGATGCGCGCCGGGAACCTCTTGCCGGACTTCGCCTCCATCGGCACGTAAAGGAAGCCTGTCATCGGCATCCCGCCTGCGCAAGGGACCTCGACCGCATAGGCCGCGATGGCCGGATTGTCGGAATCTACCGGAACTACCTTTTCGAGGCCCCGCCACGCCACCGTGGCAAGCGTCGCCTTATGCCGCGCCCAGAACGCATCGAAATCGTCCGGCTCGGGCACACCCTGCCGAATGTTTAGGATGTCAACGCCAGCGCCGCCGTCAAAGAACACTTTGCGCTCCCCGCATCCTTTGGGACGCTGGACGATCCGCCCGTCTGCGTCCTTGAGTTCAATGTAGCATCGAACAAAACCCGGACGGTCAAGCGAAGTCTTCAGGACAAGCGGACGGTCCGCCGGCGCGACACCCCTTTCGACCTTCCCATCATCTGCCGTGCGCACCCAGTCAAAGACGCACTTTGTGGCGTCAAGCCCATTGAAGCCGCGCAATCTAAATGTGAACGCCATTTCTTCGCCAATGGCATAGACAGGGACGTCCCTGTCGCAACGGCCATCAATGCAATCCGCAGCCGTCCACCCTGCGGAAACGGTGGACACTGCGCGATCGTCATCAACGGCAAGAGCCTCTATCGGATCTGCCGGGCGGCCATGTGCAAGGCAATCTTGGCGCAAGGATGCGGCGCCCGACGCCAAACCGTCCGTCGCTCGGGACGAGGCCATGGCAACCATTGCCGCCAGCATTGCAGATGTCTTTATTTTCATGAGTGGGCATCATATCAAATGCGCCGTTCTTCATGTGGCGCATTTTTGCAAATCATGATGATAATTGTTTTTTGAACTTCCACCGCGACAGATCCTCGTTACTGCCGTTTTCCAAAGGCGCCAGGCCATGGCCATGGCTTGACGGAAGCCAAAACGTCACAAGATTCTGATATAATAGACGCCATTCAAGATGAAAGACATATCATCAGAGGAGAAATCTTCGGCTGCCACGCTCTCGGACATGGAGATATTCATATTCCCGGAGCTGATGTTTTCCCTTGTCCTTGCCAACATGCTGTCCCCTCGCATATGGGCATGGCGCGACCTCGAATGGTTCGACGGCATCAGGGGGATGAGGCCCAAGAAGCGCCTGCAGCGCCTTCGCCAGCACATAATGGACAACTACACGTTCAACCTCGACCTCGAGACGTGGGGCCTCACCACGCAGCAGCGGGAGCTTGAACGCTTCGCCAGCTTCATCCCTCCGGACAAGATCGCCGAGTCGAATGCGCTATTCGGATACCATGGCGACTCATACTACTACGACATAGACATACGAAAGCACTTTGGGCTGGACAAGTACAGCGGAGACACGATCCCCTACTGGAAGACCGAGACCGTGGAGGCGATGGATGCCTTCCGGCGCAAGCCCGGCCATTCCGTCGGAGCGGGGGAATGCGTGTCGCTCGCCGGGCTGTACGCCGCTGCGGCGTTTGTCGTGTGCGGCCTGCCGTTAGAGAGCATCTACCTGATGGCCACGCCCCTGCATTCGCAGAATTTCCTCGATGTGGATGCCGGGATACTCACGAACAACCGCCGCCTCGTGACCAAGGCGATGTGGGCCAACGGCACCGTCATATCCAGGCAGGCCCGCCGGGCGCTTGAGCATGAACGGGTGACGATCGTCTCCCACGAAACCGGATACATCCACCTGCTGTACCCGGAGGCGACGATCGATCCGGCGGCATACGAACACTTCTCCCAAAGGCTCAGGAGGTTCCTCGTGCCGCCGGAGGACGCCGTGGACAAGTCGATCGTATCGCCGCGCCTTCCCGACGCTTCCCGCGTCGAGTTCACGCGGAATGAAGCTCCGCTGGCCCTCAATCCAGACATGGGATACGGAGAAATCGCCGAAAGGCTCGAAGCCTTGCGTAGCTCAAACCGCGCCGCCGCGCTTGCGCCATATGCCGGGCACGAGCTCGGCAAGACCGAATCCGGCCCGTTCATCGACGCCGCGCTTAAGAGATGCCCGGTCTCGAGACAGGCCCTCGGCGGCAATGGCTCGACGAAGCCCAGCTCGCAAGACGTTCTTGACAGGATCGGGCGGCTTGGATCGGAATCCATCTATGACGGCCCGTCCCGCGTGGCACAGCCAGACGAAGCGTGGAACTTCGGGACCGGCGACGGACTCGAAAAGTGCCTCCTTGCCGCAAATGTACTCGGCGGCACCGAAATACGCGTGGATGGCGCCGAAGCAACGCTATTCGACGGTGAAAGGGCAACCTGCTCGTTCCCCACCGCCAAGTCGCCGCGCGACAAGGTCCTGCCCCTCAAGGCAGATTGACGGCGGCAAGCCTCACTGCGAGACAAAGCGTTCGAGGTCCGGCTTCTGCATGAACCCGACGGACTGTGCCGCCACCTTGCCGTCCTTGAACAGGAAAAGCGCGGGGATGCTGTTTATCCCGTACTTGGCGGCAAGGTCGGAGGCTTCATCGACGTTCACCTTGCATACCTTGAGCGTCCCGGCCTTCTCCTTGGCCACTTCCGCGACGATTGGGCCGAGCATGCGGCAAGGCCCGCACCATGGCGCCCAGAAATCAACGAGAACCGGCTTGTCGGACTTCAGGACTTCCGCCTCGAAGTTTGCGGATGTCAATTCAATCTCCATGTTCTTCTCCTTGTTTTGCTTTTTGACTGTCACACTCGCGCCCTTCTCGCCTGTCGCCACCGGGGCTGGCTTCGCATCTCCAGCGGTCGCCTTTGTCCATGGTGCGGCAAGCATCCATGCCCCAAAGAGGATGAGAAGCCCGCCACAGATGGGATTTATGATGTTATATCGGCTTTTGATGAACCCAAACGCGGTCCTGAACCGATCCAGCATGACCGCCGAGACCACAAACGGCACGCCAAGACCAAGCGAGTATGCGAGAAGCAGCGCCGCCCCGCGAACCGCACCGCCCTCCGATGCTGCCTGCATAAGCGCCGCGCCAAGGAACGCCCCGACACACGGCGTGAGGCTGACAGAATATATCAGGCCAAAGACAAACGCGGAAAAGACGCTTGTCGGAGTCCGCCCGCTTCCCATTCCCGAAAACGGAAGACGGAACAATCCGAGATATCCAAGACCGAACAGGACAACCGCCAATCCGCAAACGACGTTCACCGCCGTGCGGTGCGCGGCAAGCGCTGAACCGAGAGAGCCTGCGAACACGCCAAGCGCGACAAACACAACCGTAAAGCCGAGCGTGAACGCCAACGCCCGCGCGAAGGCCACGCCCTTCCCTCCCTCCCCCGCAGAGAAATACGCCACGTAGACGGGAAGCATGGGAAGCATGCATGGGGACACAAAGGATATAAACCCCTCAAGAAACGTCTGTAGAACCTTCATGAGCCATCTCCTCACTTTCCATCAAAACGAAACCAAGACAACCTTGAAACGCCGCACATTATACCAAAGCGGCAACACATTTCAACTGATTCACGTTGCAATTACAACCAAAGAGGAAGCAAACGAAGGAAGCCACGATAGGTCACGAGGCTCGGAGACGATTCTGAATGGTGGGTGATACTGGACTCGAACCAGTGACCCCTACCGTGTGAAGGTAGTGCTCTAACCAACTGAGCTAATCACCCAAAATGGAGGTGGGAAGCGGAGTTGAACCGCTGTAAGCGGATTTGCAGTCCGCGACCTAACCGCTCGGCCATCCCACCTTCAAGGTACGCGCTAACGCACGTAGCCTTATTTCTTCTTGGCCGCGAGAAGCCGTGCGTTGACGCGCTTGTTGCGTGCCGCACGACGTGCCCTCTTGGCTCTTGTTCTAAGTTGCTGTCCCATGGGTGCGTAATATATCAAATCGCTATTTTCAATGCAAGCGGAAATTCAGCGGGATCAGCGCATGATGACCTGCATGCCCACCGGCGGCACGATCTGCCCGAACTTCACCGTGCCTGCGGCGCCGAATGCCGCCGGACGCTCGGCCGTGGGATGCCCGACACGCGCAAAGACGTTCGTGCCGCCGGATACGTCGAACGTCCCCGCGAACGTGCAGCCCTCCTGCGGCACGTCTGCCTTGCGGGCATGGCGGCCGGCCATGCGGCATCCGTTGCCGGACCACAGCGCGATGCGTCCGCCGCCGCCGGCGCCGGATGCGCTATAGGAATGGTTCGCCCCGTCGCCGCCCCTCGCCGAGATCGTGCCGCCGCCGGTGACCGTGTCGCCGCAAAGGTACACCGTGCCGCCGGCACCGCCGGCAACACAGTCCTGGCACGTCTCCGCAGTGACGCTGTCCCACCACCAGTATCCGCTCATCCATCCGTTCGCGGTGACCGTGCCGTCTATGTTCACCAAGGAGTCAGCCTCCACGTATATCACGCCGCCACCAGCCCCGCCCTCGCCGTACCCGTCAACGCTACCGCCCATTCCGGGCTCGACCGGACGGTACGCGTCATCGGTCGCGGGCGAGGCCTTCCCGCGCTTGGCAGGCGTCCCGTCCATGGCTATGCCGATCGCACCGGCTCCGCCATGCGAGCCGCCGGACGCCATCGCGTCCTGCGGAGCCCCGAATCCATGTGCGCGAACGGTTCCGCCCATGTTGGCCTTCTGGGCCGTGCTGCCCCAACCGCCTGCCGATCCGCGCCTGTCCGCCGAGAAAAGCCCCGTGGCAGCGACGTCGAGCGACCCTACCGAGAAATGCGGCGCGGACAGGTTCACCGGGTCGCACGAGGCGTAGAGCGTACCGGCCACGGTCATCCTTCCGCCTACAGAGACCTCCGCGCCCCAGCGCTCCAAGCCGTTCGTCTCCGCTGCGCGGATCTCGACAGTCGCCCCCTCGGCCACCGTGAAATCGCCGCCGACGGAAATCCTGTTGACCTCGCGACCGCCCCAGATGTCGTTCGCCGCGCAACGCCTGTTGGTGACGCACACGTTCCCGATCTCAAGCCTTGAGTTCGTGGACGCCACGGTGAGATTGCCCGTCACCTCGAAGCGGAATCCCTCTACAGGGAAGCGCACGTGTCCCCACGACCAGACGAAGTCGCCCTCATGCTCAAACGACTCCACATCAAGCAATCTGCCCGTTATGCCCTTGCCTATGAGGCCCTTGCGCAGCGCGGAATCGGTGATCACCACCGTGCCCGGCTCCGCATGCGTGTTGTAGCGGTCGAATGTCGAGAGCGAATCGCATCCGAACACGGCGGACGGGAAATATCCGGGGGCTGCGGAGACCCTAAGCCCCGCAATGTCCGCCGCCGCCTGTGCGGCCGTGTCGGTCGTCTCGATCTTCACCATTCCGCCGCCTGCGGGATACCCTATGCGCAGGTCGCAGGACGGATTATTCCCGTTCGAGAGAACCAGCGGACCGGGATACACGGGTGCGCCGCCATCGCCGCCGTTCGCGGAGACGATGCCGCTTCCGCCGATCGCCGCGCAGGATATCCACACGCTTCCGCCAGATGCGGCGGCGTCGAGGCTGTATGATGTGACCGCAGCGACGGGAGACGCGGGCGAGCCGTCCGCGCGGATCTCGCCATCGACGACGATGCGTCCAGTCGCCTCGATCCGAATTGCCCCGCCGCCGGAATGCGGATTTCTCCAGCCCCATTTCATCGGACATGTCCCGCCGGAGCCGGGCTCGACCGGCGCATACGGGTCGTCGTATGTCGCGCCCGGCAGGTATGCCACGCTGCCCATGCCGCCGCGTCCGCCGTGCGACGACCCTGACTTCGCATCGAGATCGACCGCGCCGGGGCCGAATCCGAGCTTGTGGATAGGAGTTCCATCCGCAGTCCACAGACCTCCTTCCCAACCCTTTCTGCTGGCATCGATGGCGCCGCCATGCATCACGACAAGCTCGCCGCACCTGATCCACACGCGGGACTTGCCCACCTCGTTCGTGAACGGTCCGGCAGGCGATATGGTCCCGCCGTAATCGACGCAGACGTACTCCGAGTTTACGGATGTCGTCCAGTTGGACAGCACAAGGGTCGCCCCATTCGCCAGATTGAGGGATTTCAGTCTCGGCATCTCGCCGGAGAAGCTCACGCTTACGGCCTTGTCGAGGCTGACGCTGTCGCCCGCCTGCGGCACGCCGCCCTCCCAGTTCCCGGGATCGCTCCAGTCGCCCGCATCGCCGCCCTTCCAGGACTTTCCGCGCGGCACGACCACAAGTTTGCCCTCGCCCCCTATCTTCACCTCCCCGGATGCCGCCGTGTATATGCCGGCGGGAAGTGCGACGCCGCCAACCTCCGCATATGCACAGCGCAGAAGCCTGTCCTTGCCGAGCGTCAGTTCCGCATTGGAGCCGAGCAGCACGTTGGTGGCATAGCACGCCGCGCCCGCAGCCTCGGCGACGAACTTTGCGCCTTCCACCACCGAGAGCGTGCCAAGCCGCGTGAAGGATGCGGAATCCTTGACCATGAGCGTTCCGCTCTTGACGGAGAACTCTCCGATCGTCGTCGAGACCGCGTTGCTGAGCGTAAACGTCTTGTCCGCACCAGGATCCCACTCGAAACCGGCAGAGCCCGTGAACCTGTTCTTGAAGCCGGCCGTATCGCAGCCGGCGAACCTTACCTTCGCGGGGCTGCCCTCCGGGGACGTCAACTCGCCGTAGCCCGCGACGCCACGCTCATCATCCAACACGAACCTCTTCACGAGCTGGTCGTAGCCGTTCAGGTCGAATACCCCCATGGAGCTGTCGTACCTGAAATATCTGACAAACGACGGCATCGTATTCTCCGCGCAGCAGACGTAAGGCGCATCTCCCATGAAGATGTTCGCCGACAACGTCGTTGTCTCCGTGCTGTGGAGATAGACCCTCCCCTGCCCATATCCGATGTTCGACCCGTAGATGGGACAGTACAGATGTATCTCGGAGCCTTCTGCGGTATGCATCGTGAGGTAGTTCGAATGCCTCACATTGCCATGGAAGTTTACCTTCGCGGACTTTTCGATAAACGGACGCAGGCGCCACCGGCAATTTATCTCGCCAGTGAAATCCACCGTGCAACCTTCCCGGACACAGAGCGACCCGATGTTGGCGCCATCTCCAGTCAGCTCAAGATTCGGGATGGAGACCGTTCCGCTCTTTGCGATCACAAGGCGACAGCCAAGGCCCTGAACCGCCACAGTAGGGGTAAGGTTGCCCTCGAACGTAGCCGAGGACGTACCCAGCGCACCGCAATCGTAGATGGTGACATCGCCAGATCCAAACTCCGCAAAAGTGTTTCCCGCCAGCGAGGAAATCTTGGCGCCTGTCGGGGTCACGCCATTCCCATCTGCGGTGAACGCGCCGGAGAACGGGTTTTCGCGATACAGGTACAGGGGGCCAGACCCTGTCTTCGCGAGCCCGCCTTCGCCCGAAATCACGCCTCCCAGGTGAAGCGGCCCGGCAGGGGTCGCAGCGGAAAGCGTCTCCGGGCCCGTCACGGCAAGCGGAGTCGCCGCCGATGCGATCTCAAGGTTGTTGGAGATGCCCACTGCCGCCGACGACGTTGACGAGATGCCGCCCTCGCCGAGCGCGATGCTCTCGCCCGTGACGGTAAGCGCAGCCGATCCGCCGACGACCAGCCCCTTCACCCCGATCGGAGAGGCGACAGTCACCGCCGTCGCCGCAGACGGGGCAAACATGGCGGTATCGTCCGCTCCATTGGGATAGCCTGTCGATGGAGACCAGTTCGAGGGTTCAGTCCATTCGCCCGCCGAAGCTCCGACCCATGCATAGTCGGTAGCGAACGCGGCAAGCGAAGCCATGGATAGCGAAAGTGATGCCGAAAGAGCCCTGATGTTCATGATGCCACACTCCTCTACTTGTTTGACTTGTGGAGAAGTGTAGCAAATACATTTTTTTTTCAACTTAAATGATCAGCATGCAGTCGCCGTACGAGAAGAAGCGATATTCCTTCTTCACGGCGAATGCGTAGGCGCAAAGGATTCGCTCCCTTCCGGCAAGCGCGGAAACCATCATCAGCAGAGTGGACTGCGGCAGATGGAAGTTGGTGAGCATCGCGTCGCAGACCTTGAACCTGTACGGCGGGTATATGAAGATGTTGGAAGCGCCCGATCCGGGAACGATCAGCGGATCGCCATCCTTGCGCTCGCAGTTCGCGACAGTCTCAAGCGTACGCACCGTAGTTGAGCCAACGCACACCACTCGCCCTCCACGCGCCTTGCATTCGTTGATCGCCGCAGCAGTCTCCGGCGGCACCGTGAACGCCTCGAAATCCATGTGGTGGTCTTCGATGTCCTCAGTCTTCACGGGACGGAACGTGCCCGGCCCGACATGAAGCGTCACCGCGCACCTGCGAACGCCCTTGCGCTCAAGCGCGGCAAATATCTCGTCCGTGAAATGGAGGCCCGCCGTTGGAGCCGCGACAGACCCCACGTGCCTCGCGTAGATCGTCTGGTACCGTTCCCGGTCCGCAAGCTCCTCCTGCCGCGTCCCCTCGCGATGGACATACGGAGGCACGGGCGTGTGCCCGAACTCGTCCAGCAGATCCATAAGCGGACGCGGGCATTCAAACGACACCTTCCACATCCCAATGCCTTCCAGCCTGGACAGCAGCCGGGCCTTCAGCTCGGCATTCGGACCGAACACCGCGACCTGCCCCTCGCGGCACTTGCGCCCGGATCCGATCATGACGTTCCATACGAGCGCAGATTCGCCGAGATCGACATCCAGTCCACCGACGGCCGCGCCGTCAACCTCAGCTTCCGGCGCCGGCGACACCATGAGGACCTCGACCTCGCCAGGTGTATCCTCCCACGTCCCTATCAGACGCGCCGGGAACACCTTGGTGTCGTTCACCACAAGAAGGTCGTTTGGCGCAAGATACTCGACAATGTCCGCAATGTGCCGATGCTCTATGATTCCGGTGTCGCGATGCAGCACCATCATCCTCTCAGTGCCGCGCCGTTCCACCGGGTGCTGGGCGACAAGCCGCTCAGGAAGCGGATACCAAAACTGTTTTGCTTTCATTTCACGCAATTATACCAAATCATCTAAACGTCTCGTTTGGAGTAAAGGCGTCCGATGGACGCGAAACCCACCCAAGATCCTCAAGCGCCTCCCCCGCAAGGAAAAGGGAGCCGCACACGAGTGTACCGTCCTGCGCACACTCCAGCGCCTCGGCCAGGCTGTTGAACGCACAAGCCTCGGCGAACCCGGCCCCCCGCATCAGCTCCGCCGTGCGTTCCGGCGGCAGGGACCGCGGATTCCTGATCGGCACCGCGAACCCCACGTCTGCGACCTCCCGCAATATGCGCAGACTTGCCGAAACATCCTTGTCGCCGCAGAATCCGCAGACGACCCTTCCGGCGAACGGGAAGCGTCCAGGCGACAGGCGTTCCCTCTTGAGCGAATCGGCCAGAGCCCTCATTGCCGGCGGATTGTGCGCTCCATCCACAAGGAACCGCCTGCCGCCCTTCACCACGCGCTGGTATCGTCCCGGCCATACAACGGACGCAAAGCCACGCCTGATCGCCTCGTCGCCAATGCCGACTTCCTTCAATGCCGCATATGCCGTGGCGGCGTTCTCCCGGTTGAAGTTCCCGCCAAGCGAAAGTGACTTCAACGCCGCCGCAAGTCCTGCGTCCGCCGAATCCGCGGATGGCGCACAAATGCACCGCGCCCCCTGAGAGGCCGCAATGGACTCGAGTACCCGCCTCGCCTCTTCCGGCATTGCCCCAAGCACACACGGCACGCCCGTCTTGATTATGCCGCCCTTCTCCGCGGCGATTTCGGCAATGGTGTGACCGAGCCAGTCGCAATGGTCAAGGCCGATCCGCGTAATGACCGAAAGCCTTGGGCTCTCCACAATGTTCGTGGCGTCGAACCTGCCGCCAAGCCCGGTCTCCAGGACGACGTAATCAACTCGCTCCCGTGCATACAGCTCGAACGCGGTTGCCGTAAGCAATTCGAAATACGTAAGGCTTCCCACGCCTTTCACCGATGCAAAGGCCGCGTTAAGCCTGTCGTACGACACTGGCGCTCCGTCAAGAAAGAACCGCTCATTCAGTGAGACCAGATGAGGACTCGTATAGCGTCCCGTTCGGAATCCCGCCGCCCGGAGCGCCGAATCAATCAACGCGCACACTGCGCCCTTGCCGTTCGTGCCGGCCACATGTATGACGCTCAGGCCGTCCTGCGGATTGCCCATCCCGGAGCACGCCGCGCGGATCGCGTCCAGTCCCGGCCTCACGCCGAAGCGCGCGCATCCGGCAAGCGCCTCGATAAGGCCGTGCGGCGAGCTGGCCGGGATGCATCCGCATAGAGAATCGTCTGACGCCATTGGCAATCGCCCCCGCCGACCCACCTACAGAAAGCGTCCGGTGACGGACTCTTTGCACGCCTTCACGACATCCGGCGGCCCTTCGCATACGAGATTGCCGCCCATGTCGCCTCCGCCCGGGCCCAGATCTATTATCCAGTCGGCGCAGCGCATCACGTCCACGTTGTGCTCGATGACAACTACGGTGTTTCCGGCATCGCGCAGCTTCAGCAGAAGGTTCATCAGCTTCGCTATGTCATCGAAATGCAGCCCGGTCGTCGGCTCGTCAAGCAGATAGAGCGTCCTGCCCGTAGACCTGCGCGACAGTTCCGTCGCGAGCTTGATGCGCTGGGCCTCGCCGCCGGAAAGCGTCGTGGCCGGCTGCCCAAGCCCCAGATACCCCAGGCCCACATCGGCAAGCGTCCTGAGTCTGCCGGCAAGTCGCGGCACCTTCGCGAAGAACTCGCACGCCTCGGCGACCGTCATGTCCAGCACTTCGGCGATGTTCTTGCCGCCGTAGCGCACCTCAAGCGTCTCCTTGTTGAAGCGGCGCCCGTTACACTGCTCGCACGTGACGTACACATCCGGAAGGAAGCTCATCTCAAGCTTGCGGACGCCGTCGCCCCCGCACGTCTCGCAGCGTCCGCCCTTCACGTTGAAGCTGAATCTGCCCGGCGTGTATCCACGGGCCTTCGCCCCCTCGGTCTGCGCAAAGAGCTCGCGTATATCCGAGAAGAAGCCTACGTATGTGGCGGGGTTCGAGCGCGGAGTGCGGCCTATCGGGGACTGGTCGATCTCTATCACCTTGTCTATGCAGTCTACGCCTGTGAGCCTCCTGAATTTCCCCGGCTTCGCCTTTGCGTGGTAGAAACGGCGCATCAGTTCGCGTTTAAGCGTCTCGTCGATGAGCGTAGACTTGCCGGAGCCGGAAACCCCCGTGACGACGGTGAACGTGCCGGGCGGGATGTGCACGGTTATGTTCTTCAGGTTGTGCTCCGTGCAGCCAGACAGGGTAATGCAGTTCCCAGGCCTTGCAATCCGGCCTTTGGTCCCGCTCCCCGTGATGCGCCGCTTCCCCGCAAGATAGTCGGCCGTGAGGCTGCCGCACTTGAGAAGGCCGGCGAAATCGCCCTGGTACATCAGCCTTCCGCCCTCGCGCCCCGCGCCCGGCCCGAGGTCTATTATGTAATCCGCCGTGCGCATCATCTCCTCGTCGTGCTCCACGATCACCACGGTGTTGCCCTTGTCCCGCAATCCTTTCAGCGTCGCGATCAGACGCTCGTTGTCGCGCGGGTGGAGGCCTATCGTAGGCTCGTCCAGCACGTACAGCACACCGGTCAATCCACTCCCTATCTGCGTGGCAAGGCGTATCCTCTGCATTTCGCCGCCGGAAAGCGTCGCGCTCGGACGGTCGAGGGTAAGGTAGTCGAGGCCCACATCATACAGGAACCGCAATCGCTTCACTATCTCCTTGTGGACATCCTTCATTTCGGGAGGGAGCGAAAGAGCCTCGAAGTGCGCAAGGCAATCCTTTACACTCATCCCCATCACCTCGATGATGGTCTTGCCCGCAACGGTTACGGCGCGGGACTCTTCGCGCAGGCGGGTGCCGTGACACGCCGGACACTGCCGCTCGCTCTGGTAGGCCTCGAGCTTGGCGCGGTGTTCGTCATCCTCCGCCTCGGCGAGCCGCCTCTGAAGTGTGGCCAAGACGCCTTCGAACGGCTTGTCGATGCTGCGCCACGGAAGCACGAGGTCATCCTCGAATCCATGCATCAGCTTCTTGCGGAAGGCCGGAGACAGCTTTTCGTACGGCGTGGAGAGATCCACGCCGTACTGCTTCGCGATATGCTCAAGCAGCGCATTGTAGTATATGATCGCGTTGTGTCCGGCCCTGCGCCACGGATGGATGCACTCCTTCAGCGGAAGGGACCTGTCCGGCACGACGAGATCCTCGTCGAAATAGTATATCGCGCCGAGTCCGCTGCACGTGGGGCACGCCCCGAACGGCGAGTTGAACGAGAACGAACGCGGCTTCAGCTCGTCAAACGATATTCCGCACGACAGGCAGGCGTTCAGTTCGGAGTACACCCTTGGCTCGCCGCCGGCCGGCTCTGCGTAGACTACGCCGCGCCCGGCCTTCAGCCCAAGCTCGACGGAATCGGTGAGGCGTGTGCGGTCGCACGGCAGCACCAGCCGATCGACAACGACATCGATGTTGTGGCTCTTCTTCTTGTCGATCTCCGGCAGCTCGTCAACCGGATACGTATCGCCGTCTATCCGCACCCTCGCAAAGCCCTGCCGCTTTATCTCCGCAAGGGTATCCTCGTGGCGGCCCTTCTTGCCCTTCACGACAGGGGCGTAAAGGATCAGCCGCACGGATCCCGCTGAAGACGGGTCCGCGATGGACATTATCGACTCCACGATCTGCTCTGCGGACTGCCGCACCACTTCGCGTCCGCACTTCGGGCAGTGCGCCACCCCTACGGATCCGTAGAGAAGCCGCAGGTAATCGTGTATCTCCGTGACCGTGGCGACGATGGAGCGGGGATTGCCGCCAGAGGTGCGCTGCTCGATCGCTATCGCCGGGGAAAGGCCCTCTATCTTCTCGACATCCGGCTTCTCCATCTGATCGAGGAACTGCCGCGCATAGGCGCTTAGCGACTCCACGTAGCGGCGCTGGCCCTCCGCATAGAGCGTGTCGAACGCAAGCGAACTCTTTCCGCTGCCGGAAAGCCCGGTCACAACCGTCAGCGAGTTGCGCGGTATCGTGACGTCGATGTTCTTGAGGTTATGCTGCCGCGCACCATGTATCTCGATGTCGCCCACTTCAGACCACCCTTACAGGTTCTTCAGGTCGAGCGAAAGCAGGAACGCCGGATTCGTCTTGATCTTCTTCATTCCGTTCAGCACGCTCTGCATCGCGCGCTCCGGGCCCGCATCCGCGAGAACGCGGCGCAGCGCCCACGTCTTCTCGAGTTCCATCGGGTCGAGGAGCAGGTCCTCCTTGCGCGTGCCGGACTTCTCTATGTCTATCGCCGGGAATATGCGCTTGTCCGCAAGGCCGCGATCAAGCACAAGCTCCATGTTGCCCGTACCCTTGAACTCCTCGAAGATCACCTCGTCCATGCGGGACCCGGTGTCTATGAGCGCCGTCGCTATGATCGTGAGCGAACCGCCGCCCTCGATGTTGCGGGCCGCGCCGAAGAAGCGCTTCGGACGGTGCAGGGCGAGCGCATCCACGCCGCCCGTGAGTATCTTGCCCGAATGCGGCTGGACTGTATTGTATGCCCGCGCCAGGCGCGTTATCGAATCAAGAAGGATCACGACGTCACGCCCGTTCTCGACCTGCCGACGCGCCATCTCGCCCGTCATCTCGGCGACATTCACGTGGTGCTGGGGCTCTTCGTCGAACGTGGACGAAAGCACCATGGCCTTCGTGTTGCGCTGCATGTCCGTGACCTCTTCCGGACGCTCGTCAATGAGCAGCACTATGAGCATCGCCTCAGGATGGTTCGCCGTTATGGCGTTCGCCATCTTCTGGAGCAGGACGGTCTTGCCGACGCGGGGCGGGGCGACTATTATTCCGCGCTGCCCGAAACCGATCGGCGTGAAGATGTCCACGACGCGCGTCGCATACTCGTTCGGCGTAGTCTCCAGGACAATGCGCCGGGTCGGAAACGTCGGGACCAGATTCTCGAAGTGCACGATCCGCGCCGCCTCGCTCGGGGTCTTGCCGTTCACGGTGAGGACGCCGCCGAGCCCGAAGTAGCGGTCCCGGTCGCGCGGATCGCGCAGCGGCCCCTCCACCGTGTCGCCCGGACGGAGCATATGCCTTCGGATCTGCTGCTGGGGCACGAACACATCCTCCGGACACGCCAGGAAGTTGGTCTTCGCGCTGCGGAGATAGCCGTATCCATCCCGGACGATCTCAAGGCATCCGCTTGCGCGAACGGCGCCGCCCCTGGCAAGGTAGCTGCGTATCGCGTTGAAGATGATCTCATGGCGCTTCATCGCGCCAAGATCCTCGGCGTTCGCATCCGGCCACAGCCTTGCGACAATCATGGCATTGTCCCATGAATGTATGTCCGCAAGCTTGTATTCGGGAAGGTCGGGATTGCGCTGAACCTGCGGCTGGGGCTGCCCGCCCTGTCCATTGCCGCCGTTTCGCCCATGCGACTTCATCTTCTGCATCCAACGCTGCTTCCGGCTCATGTTGCCGGACTGGTCCTGGCGCTGCCTGTTGCCCGACTGTTCCGGATGCGGCGAGTTTGCGGCCGGCGGCACGGCGGAACCATCAGGGTTCTGTTCGCGCTTTTCCGCCGCCGGCGCATTGTTTTCCTGCCGCTCCCGGGCGGGAGCGGCGGCCTCCTGCGGCTTCTCCTTCTGGACCGGAGCGGCGGCTTCCTCGACCTTGCCCTCGGCAACTTCCGCCTTCTTCGGGGTCGCAGCCTTCTTCGCCCGTTCCTTCTTCTCTGGAACGGATACGCCTGCAGCGTTTCCAACGTCTTCTTCAGCCATCACATTTACCTTTCAACCAATCAGCCAGTTTCTTGGCTTCAATCCTGAGATTTTCCGCCGAACCGTCATTGACTACCACGTAGTCGGAACGGGCCGCCTTTTCCTCTACGGGAATCTGCGCGGCCAGACGGGCTTCGGCATGCTCTTCCGAATAGCCGCGCAGCATGGTCATTCTTGCGACCTGGATGCTACGGGGGGAAGAAACGCAGACAATTATATCATAATCGGATTCCCAATGGCACTCAAAAAGGAGAGGTATTATCTCGATCCTTATGCGTCCAGGCCCCGCAGACGCGGAGAACGCCCCGAGCCGCTTCCTTATGATCGGGTGCAGCCGAGCCTCAAGCTCCCTGCGCTTTGAAGGATTTGCGAACACCTCGTCGGCGATCCGCCGCCGCTCTTCCGCCGGGACAAGCCCGTGCGCGACATCGTCGGCGTCAAGCGTCTCTATGCCGAATTCGTTCAGGTATTTGGCGAGGAGCGACTTCCCGCAGGCGATTCCGCCGGTAAGCGCGATACGTGGCATGTTCATCATTCCCTATTTGCGATTTATGATTTAATCAAAACCCACCTTTGCACACATCCAGCTTGCGCTGTGTTGATGCCTTTGGCCAGAAACGGTCAGGGGCCTTCAGCGAGGCCTCAAACAACATGGCCGCCAACCTGTAATCCCCCTCCTGCATGAAGGCGGTGCCAAGCGCATCAAGCATCATGCCGCGCCTGTCAAGACGCACATCCTTCAGCACGTCAGCCCCAAGGCGCTTCACCTCGCCGAAGTCATCGTAGCCGCCACGCGACGCAAGCGCATACGCAAGGCGGGCCCGCACATCCGCAACATTGATCCCTCCGTCCGGAACGGTATCGGCAAGTGACAGAGACTTCCTGTACATAGCTATCCCGCCGGCGAAATCGCGTCTGCGCGAGCAAAGCGAATCAGCCACATGCACCATCGCGCGCGGATGCTCCGGGTCGCACACGAGGACGCGATGGTATGCGGTGGCGTCATCCCGCCAGAATCCAAGCTGCCGGAATGTCACGGCCGCAAGCGCAAGCACGGCAGCCGGCAAGGCCCATTTCACGGCGATGCCGCTGGGGGACAAACCATCCGCGTCGGAACGCCCGGCGACACCTCCAAAATCACCGACACCCACCGCAAGCAACGCGGCGCACAGGAAGGGAATTGCCATGGACGGGAGATAGGCAAAACGATCCGCGTGCGCCTCGATCCCGAACCCGCCGAAAATGCCGAGCGTCGGCAACAGTCCGGTGGCAAACCAAAGGATCGAGAAGATGAGCGCGTCCTTGATTTTCGATTGATGATTTACGATTTCCGATTGCTCTGGAGAATTTACGATTTTTCGATTTGCGATTTCCGATTGCATTTGGCTATTTGGCGATTTGGTCATTTGCGTGTCACTGCCGTGCGTTGCACGGGAGGGTCGCGCTCCTGCGCGACCGAAGCCTTGCGTGGCGACGGCGCCCTCGCCGTCGTGCGTGACACGGGAGGGTCGCGCTCCTGCGCGACCGAAGCCGGACTCGGATACAATGAATTGCGTCACTCCCGCCGTCGCTTGCCGTGGCGACGACACCCTCGCCGTCGTGGCGGCTGAAGACAGATGACCTCCCGATTTGCGATTTGACGCATTCCGCCAACCGCGAAACGCAGACCACAGGCATGCCGCACATGCGACAGCAAATACGGACAGATTCAGCCAACCTTCAAGAGGCATCAGCGACTTGACCGTGCGGCAATCAATGTGCAGTCCAAATGGCCATATGGTGGCGCGAAGATAGTATCCGATTGCGGAAAGCGCATTGACCAGGCGTTGCGGCAGCGGGGTTGCATAGATCGACGTCACATCCTGTCCCGCTACATGCGTCTGCGAATAGGCCGCAACGGCGGCCGTTGCCCCGGCAACCAGAAGCATCAGGATGTAGGCCGTGATTTTCGATTTGCGATTCCCGATTGCATTGGACTTGCGCCCAACATGCCAATCCACGAGCAAGGCCAGCAACGGGAAACACATGGCGGTCGGCTTGGAGAGGCAGGCAAGGATGCAGAAAAGCACAGTAACGCAAGCGAGCCATTTGCCATTTGCGATTTTTCGATTTGCGATTTCCGATTGCATTTGGCCATTTGGCGATTTGGTCATTTGCGTGTCGTCGCCGTGCATTGCGCGACCGAAGCCTTGCGTGGCGACGGCGCCCTCGCCGTCGTGCGTGACACGGGAGGGTCGCGCTCCTGCGCGACCGAAGCCTTGCCGTGGCGACGACGCCCTCGTCGTCGTGGCGGTTGAATCGGATGGCTGCCCAAGCGCTCGGCTCCCCGGACCGCAAAATCTCATCCAGCTCAAAAGGCCAAGGAGCGCGAACATCGTCCAAAGAAGCTCTTTCCGTGCCGCAACCCAGGCGACCGGTTCTACGCGCAAGGGGTGGATTGCCCAGATAAGTGCGGCAAAGACAATGAGCAAAAGGAATTTGCGATTTGCGATTTTTCGATTTGCGATTTCCGATTGCATTTGGCCATTTGGCGATTGAACCATTTGCGTGTCACCGCCGTGCATTGCGCGACCGAAATCTTGCGTAGCGACGGCGCCCTCGCCGTCGTGCGTGACACGGGAGGGTCGCGCTCCTGCGCGACCGAAATCTTGCGTAGCGACGGCGCCCTCGCCGTCGTGCGACCCTCCCGCCATCGCAGAAAATGGCCGTACAGAAGATGGGACGCAAAGTCCTCGCATGAAGCGAATGAGCAGGCAGAAATTGACGGCATGCAGCAGCACGTTGGTTAGGTGAAGCATTTGCATCAGCGGGATGCCCGACATCTTGCAAATGGAGAAGTCAACCATGTACGAGATGTAGGTGATCGGCATCCATATGCCGCCGTGGCGAAGGTTCGCGAATGCCTCCACTACATTGTCGAGGCTAAAGCCCGAAGCCACAAACGGATTGCGGAACGTATACGCGGCGTCATCGATGCCGATGTACGAGAATGCGACGCTGCGCGAAAACAGCGCAAGCACGGCCATCGCCGAAAGCGAAACGGCGATCCACCACTTAATCCTGGATTTCAGGTCCATCATCTTGAAAGCATGGATTCTACCACATTTCTCATGTAGTGACGGTACATGGCATGAATGATCATCATGCGACGGCGAGGGCGCCGTCGCTACATGCCGATTCTATCGGCTGCAAGACAATTCCAACAAGCCGCTTGTCGCCGTCAGCCAATCAAGCCGCGGAGTTCCTGCGCGACGCTCTCGTCGACGGCCTGTCTGCCTATCTCCACAAGCCGTTCCGCATGCCTGAAATTCAGGGCCATCACGCCGCCCACAGCCGGACGGATCAGCACATCCGGCACGTTCTCCGCGAGGACGCGCCTCGTGAGTTCGCAGTTGAGGATCGTCACGGTACTCGCAATGATTTCGATCAGGTTGAACCGTTCGAGCGGACGCGCCGCAGACGCAGGATTGGGGGGATTGATGTCCACCGCGATCACGGCATCTGCACCCATTGCCCGGCATACGTCAACAGGCACGGGGTTCACGAGTTGGCCATCCACCAGCACCCGCCCTTCGCGCTCCACCGGGAGGAACACGCCTGGTATGGACATTGATGCGCGAACCGCCGAAATCAAGTCCCCCTCGCGCATCACAACCGCCTCGCCCGTGTTAAGGTCCGTGGACACGACGCCAAGCGGAATGCTCAGCCCTTCAAACCGCGACACCCCTATCATGTCCGCAAGAAGCTTCTCAATGCGCTTGCCGGAAGATATCGCCTTCGCCGTAAGCCTGGTTTCGAGCATCAGCCCCGGGAACTTCTTCCAGTCCGGCATCGCGCACCACTCAAGCGCCTTTCCGACATTGCCGGACGCGATGAAGGCGCCGACTATCGCGCCGATGGACGTCCCTGCGACGCAATGCAGGGGCACTCCAAGTTCGACAAGGCGCTGGTACACGCCTATGTGCGCAAGCCCCCTTGCGCCGCCGCCACCTAACGCGAGTCCGATCCTCTTGCCTGTAAAATCCATTCCGCAAGCACTCCCAAAGCCTTACATCAACTGTGGCTGGTGATTATAGCATACTTTCAACCGGCGTCCACGCCGCATAGGTGACAAAAAGAGACCCCCGAGCGACTGCCGGAGGCCTCTTTCCCCACTTGCGGCGCAAGCTTACTTGTTCTTGTGCCGCAGCGCTTTCATGCGCTTGTCGTATTTATGCTTCGACATTTTCTTGCGGCGTTTCTTCTTGATGGAACCCATCTTGATTTCTCCTTTGGTTGATGTCTGCGTTCCGCCGCACACGCGCGCCGGAACTCGGCGTGTACTAAAAGATGACTTTGTTGAGGGCCAGCTCTATTATTCCGGTCGCCCCTGCCTCGCGGAGCGTCGGGATCAGATCGCGCACAAGACGTTCCTCCACGACAGTCTCCACTGCGAACCAATCCGGATCATTGAGCTTGTTGACCGTAGGCGCGTGCAGGGCCGGCAGAGCCTTCACTATCTTCTCAAGTTTCTTCGCAGGAGCATTGAGCTTCAGCAGAACGCGGCGCTGCGCGTCAAGAGCCCCGAGGAGAAGCATCTTTATCTGCTCCATCTTCGCCCGCTTTGCGCCATTCTTCCAAGCCTTCTTGTTCGCGATCATTCGCGTGGTGGAAGTGAGGATCGTATCGACGATCCGCAGATTGTTCGCACGAAGCGAAGAACCCGTCTCGGTAAGATCGACGATCGCATCCACAAGCTCGGGCGCCTTCACCTCGGTGGCGCCCCAGCTGAACTCGACATCAGCCTTTACGCCGTTCTTCTTGAGATACCGCTTCGTGAGGCCAACCGCCTCCGTGGAGATGCGCCTGCCGTTCAGGTCCTTTACCGACTTCACCTTGGAATCGTTCGGCACGGCCAGCACCCAGCGCACGGGGTTTGACGTGGCCTTGGAATAGTTGAGCTCGCAGACCTCCTGGACATCGGATCCGTTTTCGTACACCCAATCGTATCCGCAAATGCCGGCATCGAGAAGACCAAGCTCGACATAGCGGCTCATCTCCTGCGGACGCAGGAGACGGCACTTGATTTCAGGGTCATCTATGGACGGTATGTAGCTACGGGAAGAGCACGTGACATTGAAACCTGCGCGCTTGAACAGCGCGAAGGTCGATTCCTGCAAGCTCCCTTTCGGAAGACCGAGAATTATTGCCATCTGCGGAACTTTCTCCAAATAACCAAAAAAACGCCGTGCATTATACCAAAGTACCCCGGCATCTGCAAGTCTCCAGCCCGGTCGCAATCCTTTGGCCCTGCATTCGCGGCCGATCAGAAGCCCATAAGGTTGTTCGTCTGCTCCTTGCGGATCTCCTGCTCGTCAGTCCAGACGATCTCGCCGCTCGCGAGATCCTTCAGGTTGAGCGTGAACTTGAAGTACCTGTCGGTGACGCCGTTCGTATGGTCGCGCATCTCCGTAAGCGCCCCGTACAGATACATCTGCGCCGCGCTCTGCCGCCCTGCGCGAACGGCCTTCTTCTGGTCTGTAAGCCCATTCAGGGCCTGGTCGTTCATGAACTGTAGGTCATCCGCCGCATTCGTGCGATCCATGAAGCGGAACTTGCGCGAGCGGATGAGCTTCGTGCGGATCGAATCCGTGATCGACGCCATGTCGAGATGCATGGTCGAGCGGTTCTTGATTCCCGTGATGTCGAGGACCGGACGCCTCCCGCCTATCTCTGCGATGAAATCCTGGTCGGCAAGCATCGAATCGACCATCTTCTCCACCGTGCGCCTGACGTCCTGCGGCTCAAGCGCGGCAGTCTTCGCCCTCATGTCCAACTGCGTCTCCCTTGCCACGGTTGTCGCGCAGCCGGCCACGCCGGCCGCAAGCGCAAGGGACGCCACACCACTTAAAACGAGATTCTTCATGTCCATCCTCCTTCTTCCTGTTGTTTCGCGAATTATACCAAAAATATTGCGCGACACACCGAGCATTACATGGAATCATCCGTTATGGTCTCTTTCACCTCCACCGTCTCGCCTTCGTCGTCGGCAATCAGTTTCTTGAGTTCTTCAAGTGTCATGTCGCACCCCCGCGTAGCATTCTACCACAAGGCACGCCACGCTCGCCCCCGCCTTCATCTTCCTTCTCCCTTCATCCTTTCCCAAGCGTCGAGAACCATGCGGCGGGTGCGGTATTCGCCGAACTCGGCGATTTCCTTCTACTTCAGCACGCGGAAGGATTCGCTCGGGTAATCTTCGCCGTAAACATCGGCATGGTCGAGAATGTAGCGAAGTTCCCGTTCGTCGAGGCCATAGAGCCTCGCATACCGCGCATCAAGGTCGGGCGCGAAGAGCGTCCCTTCGAGCGTGAAGGTCTCTACGGAGAGGATGGAGTGATGTTTCATTGTCCTGAAGCTCCCGATTCAAAATACCATTCGCCGTTCTTGTCTGCCCCACGCCGCTTCAAACCGACTTTCCTCTTTAGCGATGCGATAATGCGTTGAGCCTGACGGGGTGATGTCTCCAACAAAACGGCAAGCGCCGATGCTGTAAGACGGGGATTTCTCAACAGTCCATTGATTGCTCGCTCTTCGGCAACCGACAATGCTGTTTCGCCATTTGCTACGACATTTACTACGACATCTCGTCCTTTCACACCGTCATTTACTACGACATCAGGATTATTTATTACGTCACTTACTACGACATTAGTGCGATTTATACCGTCATTTATCCCGATATCGCGTCGGTGCAAATCTGTTGCCGCTTCTCCCGCCGCAGTGCCGTATTCCTGTCCAATCCGCAAAAAGCGATTGTGAAGCTCTATTTCATCGCCGTATATAAGCACTTTAAAAAACCCTTCAAGCGGCAACTGCGTCTTATCGACGTTGAGCCTGATGTTGGAATAGTTCGCCCTCACGAGAGCGTTCCGAAAGTACCACGACTTCTTGGCGAACAGGTCGTTCGTCACGTCGTGCCGCATCGCCTTTAGGTATTTTATCGCAAATAGAGCTACCGTTCGCGTGTTGCCTTCGCGGAAGGGATGTATCTGCCAAACTCCGGAGATGAACGAGGCGAAATGCTCGACAAACGCATCTTCGGAGAGCCCCTTGTACTTGAATTTCTTCTCGTTGTCGAAATCATAAGCGAGGGACTTTTCGATCATGCAGGAAAGTTCGTATTCCACGGTGTCTCCGTTGAGCACCCATTCGCGCTTCGTCAATTCAACGTCGCGAATCGTGCCGGCATGATGAAATACGCCATCGAATATCTTCTTGTGAAGACCAAGATAATACTCTGGCGAAAGCCGGAATCCCGGCGTATTGATTATGGAAATCATCCGTGCAGACACTTTGTCGGCTTCCTCTGCATCCTCCGGTTCGTCATGTCCGAGTTTGGTCGCGTAGTATTCATCGACAAGACGCCGCGCCTCATCTGCGGAAATCTCGCCTTCGATGTTTCTCTTCGCCGTGTCGATAAGGTATTGCGAAGGCCTGAGGCCGTCAACATCCTGAAGGCCGATGGCCGTCGCCCAGCCGTATGCCCGTTCGCGTCGCCCGGGTTCCGGCGCCTCGTAGTATTTGTCAAATCCTTCAAGTTTCATTGGTCGCTTCCTCTTCAACTGCAACCACTATGCATTAAACTCCGGCAGGTAGACATACACACCCATGATGTCCGGGGGAAGGACGGGGCTTACGGAG
>SAMEA104315424__coassemble_474_pt1 | contig 33100 bp, 24 predicted proteins | sample SAMEA104315424__metabat2_low_PE_034 | metagenome-assembled genome bin SAMEA104315424 (sample SAMEA104315424) | gut metagenome | biome: Monkey gut; feature: monkey-associated habitat; material: faeces | place: China | collected 2013 | reverse complement strand
AGGCCGACGACGTCCTCGCGCCCGCGCACGGTGAACTGCCACCACGCCTGCTTGACGTTCTGCTTCAGCTCGCAGCCGAGCGGGCCGTAGTCCCAGAATCCCGGCATTCCACCGTATATCTCGGAAGAATGGTAGATGAATCCACGGCGCTTGCACAACGCCGCAAGAGGTTCGAGACTCGACTTGTTATCTTCAGCCATGACAGATGATATTCCTCAGATCAAAATTGCGTTAATTTTATCAAAACCAACGGTCCCATTCAAGCGCAAGGGGGTCAGAACAGGTTGCGTCCGCAGCATTTCTTGTATTTCTTGCCGCTTCCACAAGGACACGGATCGTTCCGCCCCACACGCGGCGCAGTCTGTGCAGGCGGCTGCCCTCCCTTTGGCGGCATTCCGCCTCCACGCTGCGGAGCTGCATGCACCATATCCGGCGAAACGCCCATGAGGGCGGCGAAAGCCTCTTTCGCAGAGACTGGCCCCGTTGCCTTCGCCTCATGCGATGCCGCAGATGGACGTCTGCCAGAAGATGCGGGGATGGCGGTATCGCCATTCTGCGCATCGAACTGATCCGCGTTCGTCCTGGCCGTGGACAGCATCCTGCGAACCGTCCTCACGGTAGCGGCGCGGAACTCGCCCATCGCAACCTCGGTCTTTATGGCATTCATCAGCTGCTCGAACATGTGGAACGCCTCGCGCTTGTACTCGATGAGCGGATCGCGCTGTCCGTATGCGCGCAGGTTCACGCCCTGGCGCAGGTCGTCCATCGCGCGCAGGTAATCCTGCCACTGCCTGTCAATGGCATCCAGGAACACGCCTCGCTCCATGAACGGGAGCACCTGCTGGTCCTCGGCGGCGCACTTTGCCTCATACGCCTCCTCTACGCGCTTCATCACGAGTTCGCCCGCCGCCTGCGGCTGCCCCACGAGCGGACGCAGCTCCTCGTCCGTGACGGACACCGGGAACGTGACCCCCAGCCAGTCGGAGAATGCCGCGAGATCGCCGTCCTTGGCGTCAAAGAGATATTTTTCCGCCTGCGTAAGGATCAGGTCGTTCATCACGTCAAGAATTGTGCTGTGAACCGTGGCCTGGTCGCCGCGCAGGATCGTCCCCCTGAGCTCGTACACGATGGAACGCTGCTTGTTCATCACGTCATCGTACTCAAGCGTACGCTTGCGGACTGCGTAATGCTGCTGCTCGACGCGTCTCTGGGCCGTCTCGACAGACTTGTTCAGCCAGCGGTGCTCCATCACCTCGCCCTCCTTGAGGCCGAGCCGGAGCATTATGCCGGAAAGCTTCTGCGAACCGAAAAGGCGCATCAACTGGTCTTCGAGCGAAATGAAGAACTGCGAAGAGCCGGGGTCGCCCTGGCGCGAACAACGTCCTCGCAGCTGGCGGTCAATGCGGCGGGACTCGTGCCGCTCCGATCCGAGCACATGGAGTCCGCCAAGCTCAACTACGCCCGGCCCCAGCTTGATGTCGGTTCCGCGGCCCGCCATGTTGGTGGCGATCGTCACCGCGCCCTTGTGCCCGGCCATCGAAACGATCTCGGCCTCTCGCGCATGGTTCTTGGCGTTCAGCACCTCATGCGGTATGCGGGCCAGCTTCAGCATGCGAGACAGCACCTCGGACGTGTCAACCGTCATGGTGCCGAGCAGTATCGGCTGCCCCTTGGCGTGGCGTTCCGCGACATCCGCGATGATGGCCTTGTATTTCTCGCGCTGCGTACGGTATATCTGGTCGTTGCCGTCGATCCGCTTCACCGGCTTGTTCGTCGGGATGGAGACGACCCCAAGCTTGTAGATGTCCTTGAATTCGCGAGCCTCGGTCTCTGCCGTGCCTGTCATGCCGGCGAGCTTGCTGTAAAGGCGGAAGTAATTCTGGATCGTTATCGTCGCGAGCGTCTGGCTCTCCTTCTCGATCTCCACCGACTCCTTGGCCTCCACGGCCTGGTGCAGACCGTCAGACCAGCGTCGGCCCGGCAGGATTCGCCCGGTGAACTCGTCCACGATGTACACGTGGTTGTCCTGGACAACATAGTCCACGTCGCGCTCGTACAGGCAATACGCGCGGAGGAGCTGATCCACGACGTGCACACGCTGCGACCGCTCCATGAACGACGCCTGGATCGCGCTTTTCCGCTCTATGCGCTCCTGCTCGGAAAGAGTCTTGTCCCCGTCAAGCTCGCTCATGGCGCTCGCGAGGTCGGGGATGACGAACATCTTCGGATCCCTGGGGTTCATCTTGTCGCATCCGAGATCAGTGAGCGACACCTCGCGGGTGCGTTCGTCAATCGTAAAGTAGAGCTTGTCGCGAAGCGCGATCCCCTCCTGCTTCCTCATCTCGGAGAGCATCTGCATCTCAACGTCCTCGTGGAGCTTGCGCACGTTTGGATCCTCGAACATGTGGAGCATCTGCTTGTGCTTCGGCATCGCGTGGTACACCTGGTATATCCTGCGCTTGCACTCCTCCGTGTCGCCATCGGCAAGGGCCTTCTTCGCCTGAGCGACAAGCTCGTTGCACTGCTGGGTCTGCACCCGGACGATCGACTCGACGAGCGGCTTCAGTTCGTTGTACTGCGCACTGGTGGACACCGTGGCCGGACCGGATATGATGAGAGGCGTCCTCGCCTCGTCTATGAGGATGGAGTCCACCTCGTCGACGATGGCGAAGTTGTGCCCGTTCTGCACGACCTGTTCAGGCTGCACGGCCATGCCGTTGTCGCGCAGATAGTCGAATCCGAACTCCGAGTTCGTCCCGTACGTTATGTCGCAATTGTACTGCTCCCTGCGTTGTGCCGAATCCATCGAGTTCTGTATGCACCCGACGGTAAGGCCGAGATACCTGTACAGATGCCCCATCCACGACGCATCGCGAAGCGCGAGATAATCATTCACGGTGACAAGCTGCACGTTCTTCCCCGTGAGCGCATTGAGGTACAGAGGAAGCGTGGCGACAAGCGTCTTGCCCTCGCCCGTCTGCATCTCGGCGATCTTGCCCTGATGCAGCACGATGCCGCCGATCAGCTGGCAATCGAACGGCACCATGTCCCAGACCAGGGTGTGTCCGCAAACCTCTTCGCTCGTCCCCACGAGATGGCGGCAGGCATTCTTCACAAGTGCGAACGCCTCCGGCAGGATGTCGTCCAGCGGCTCGCCGCCCGCGACACGCTTCTTGAATTCCGCGGTCATGCGGGGGAAATCCTCGTCGGAGAATCCCCTTGCCTGGTATTCCTTTTCAATCTGGTTGATCTTGGCCACGATTGGCTTGAGCTTCTTGAGTTCACGGGCATTCTTGGTGCCAAGGATCATCTTGATTATGTTCATTTTGCGTTGCCTTCCAGCATGTTAAGCAATTCTACCACGAGCATTCCCGACTTGAGCAGGGATTCCTCGCTTATCTTGTCCAGCGTATCGTTCACGGTGTGCCAGTAATCGTTCTTCCCCGGGGCGGAACCGTAGTTGAAATCTATGAGGTTTACGGCGGGGCATCCAGCATCGAGGAAAACCGCGAAATCGTCTTTTACCGTGTCGCCCCCCTGGGACACGAGCCCCTCCAACCCTGCGCGCTTTGCCGCCGCAAACACCGCGTTCTGCAGCTGCACCGTGCCGTTGGCCGGCATCCGGATGTGAAGATCCCTGTCGCCAAGCATGTCAAGGCCGATCGCCGCCTTGATGGCGCGGGACTTCTCCCTGAACATCTCCACAGCCCTCTTCGCGCCCTGCAATCCGTCATTCTTCGCATACGACACGCGACACTCCTCTGCGTCAGTCCATACGAGGGCGATGTTGTCGCGCTGCCGGCCCGCCCTGCGGATGGCCCCCGCAAGCGCGACGAGGAGTCCGCTCGTGGAAGCCCCGTCATTCGCGCCCTGGAATCCCTTGCCAATGTTCGGCGGCGTGTCAAAATGCGAGATCAGCACCACCCAGGGGGCGTCCTCCCTTTCGCCCTTGAACTCAACCATCACGTTCGCGAAAGGACGCACCCCGTCCGGAGTATCCGCCTTGAAGGAATCGACGAAGGCGTCTACGCCGGCGCGACTCGCTCGATCCATCAGCCAATCCGCCGCAAGCCTGCCGCGAATCGTCCCTGCGTCGCGAGGTGTGCAGTCCCGCACGAAATCGGCGGCGACCTCGAACGCCTTCCGGGCATCAGATGCACTGAACGACACTGCGCCCCCGTAGGTCGAGACGAAACACAGCGTCGCGAAGGCTCCCAGGAAAAAGAACGGTTTCATCAATCGAGTTTTACGCCCATCAGGTTCAGCACGCGATCCAGGTCGTCGTTCGTCTGGAAATCTATCTCCATCACACCCTTGGTGTGCCTGCCGTTCGAATGCTTCACGCCGCTGGAAAGGCGCACGGCGCATCCGAGATGGCGGTGAAGCACCTCCACGAGGTTTCGCACGTACGATTCCGGCAGATCCGGAACGCCCTTCCTGGGCTCGACGACCGGCTGGGCGAGACGCTTTATGCGCTTCTCGAGATCCCTCACCGTCATGGAGCGCTCAACGCATTCACGGGCAATCAGCGTACGGTCTCGCTCGTCCTCGAGGGACAGCAGCAGCTTCGCGTGCCCGGATGTCAGCAGCCCGCGCGAAAGCAACTGCTTGACCTCTTCCGGCAGCTCCAGGATGCGGAGCGAGTTCGCAATCGCCGACCTGCTCTTGCCGACGCGCTCCGCGACATCCTCCTGGGTGATGCCGAACTGATCCTTGAGCAGTCGATACCCCTCGGCCTCCTCGATGACGTTCAGGTCTTTCCTCTGGATGTTCTCCACCACGCCCATCTCTGCGGCCTTGCGGTCTTCCGCATCGACGAGAACGACGGGGATCTTCTTTAGGCCGGCCATTATGGCCGCCCTCGTGCGGCGTTCGCCGGCGATCAGCTGGTACTTCCCGCTGGGCAGACGGCGCACGACCGGAGGCTGGACGATACCATTGGCGCGAATCGAATCCGCAAGTTCATTGAGCGCCTCGGAATCAAAGTCCACGCGGGCCTGATACGGGCTCCGCTCAATGTCAACCGCGACAACTTCCACGACGCCGCGCCCGTCCGACGCCTGCTGGGGCGCTGCGGCATTCACGGCGCGGGAGGGCGCGCCACCACCACCCACCTTCGGCGAGTCCGGACCAGCCGAAGGATGGGTTGGCCCCAGAAGCGCCGAGACCCCTCTTCCGCCAAGGCCACCCCTCTTTAGTTCCTTGCGCGTGGGCGGCCTTCCGCCTGGAGATTTCTTCAAGAATGGACTCGTCTCTTTTTTCATGGATTCGCTCATAGTGCCGTCCAAGGCCGGAACGCTACAGTTCCTTTATGAAGATGTTGCGGAACTCAACGGGATCGCCGTGGCACTGGAGCTCGATCTGCTCCACCGGGAAGATCGGGATAGAGCGATCCCAGTAGTTCTCAAGCGTGGTGTTGTCTACTACAAGCTCGCCGTTCAGCCAAACCCACACCTTTTCGCCGACCATCTTGATGCGGAACGTGTTCCACGTGCCGACGAGATTGTCCGCGATCTTGAGAGCCTTGGAAGGATTCTTCTTGTTGTTGTAGAGACCACCGGACCCGATGTGCCACTGGTTGTGAGCGTCCCATATCTGCACCTGGGGAGCCCCGCGCAGGTAGAGGCCGGAGTCGCCCTGCACGGAAACGATGCGCCAATCGACGAACATCTCGAAGTCCTTGTAGTCCTTCTTCGTGGCGAGCGAGTAGCCGCCCTTCAGCCCATCGAAGCGCAGCACGCCACGGTCGACCGTCCAATGGCGAACCATGTGTTCATCGGCGAACTTCTGCATGTCGGCGCGCTTGGCGGGCGTCGCGGCCTGCCGCACGATCGGATTGTCGAACTTCTCCCTGGTGGTCACGCCCTTCCAGTTGGCGGCGAGCTGCTCCGGCTTGCCGTCGAAGAGCGTGGCGAACCCCTCGGGGCATTTCTTGACGGAACACGGGCAGACGCCATCCATCGTGGCGTCCTCCGGAAGCTCCTTGATGCGGATGTTGCGCCACTTGACATTGTAGCCGTGGCCAAGCCAGCCGATGTGGCCTTCCTTGTTGTGCAGTCCCGGGTGGGCCTTGCCGTCCGGCGTGTCGGAGCCGTCACCCTTGAACTTGGAAACATCGGCCTTCGTGATCAGAACGCCGTTGAGGTACACCTCGATCTCGCTCCCGACGACGCGAACCTCCTCGAAGTTCCACATCCCGGCCTTCTTCAGGTACGAGCCGCCCAACGCGAAATTCTTTTCCTTCCATGGGATCTGCTTCCCGAAATTGTCGCGGCGCGCCGGGACAACGCCGTACACGCTGCCGGTGTACTGGTACGGATGGAGCTTGTCCATCTGCGCCTTGGCATCGTAGTAGCTGTCGCCGCCATCGTCCAGAAGCTGCAGTTCGCACATGGCGTTGTAGGCGGCGTCCCTGTTGACGTCGGTCATGCGCAGGCCAAGTCCGTTGTTGCCGTTGGTCGGCATGCAGAACTCAAAGCGCAGCACGAAGTTGCGGTAGCGGCCTTCCGTGCAAAGGTTGCCAGGCATTCCCTTCTTGTGGCGTTCGGGGAAGCACTGGAGAACGCCAGGCTCCTTGGAATCCACGCCATACATCGCAGTCGCGCCAATCCATCCGGTCAAGTCCTTTCCATTGAAGAGAGACTTGAAGCCATCCGAATCCACGCACGAAGATGCGCCGACGGCGCCTTCCGCAGGCTTGTTTAGGTATCCGCACTTGACTTCCGGCGCGGCAACGCACCCGGCAATGGCTGCGCCAACGGCCATGAGGCCTATGATGTTTCTCATTCTCCCTACTCCTTTGATGTTATGGTGAAATTTTGGCCTATTATACCACAACGCATCTTATACCACAACGCATCGCCGCGACACGCATCACCGCGCGCACACATATTGCCGAAAATCCCCTGTCGGTGAATGCGCAAAGCGAATGGCCATACGCCAAATGAATTTTAGACGTCAGGAATCTGCATTCAATTGACCAGATGCGGCATCATCGGCTTCCGCAACCTGTCATAGGATTTTAGGCAAAGGATGACTGGACTCGCGTATCGAGATCAGCGACGTCTCGCGTGAGGCGAGGCGCATCTCCAGCACCGTAGAGACCGGCAATGACGGGAACAGCGTATGCACCTTGACATCAGCAACACTCTCCTTCTGGGAAATTTCCGCCGTCAGGCAGGCATCTCCATTATCGAACTATGATCCTGCTTCCACGGCGACGGACAAGATACAGGTTGCCATCCGCACGTCGGCGAATCGAAAGATCGGGGCTGCCGATAAAAGTGACGTCCGCCTCTGCGAATCTCCAATCGGCGGACGCGCAATCGACAAGCAGGAATCTCCCGTACGGCCCCTCGAAATCGCCTGCATCCACGACAAGCTTCGCCCCTTCGTCCACATTCAGCGAACCGCCAATCTTTAGGGCAGGCGCTGTCTCGCCGGAAAGCGCAAACCGCAGCGTAGGGGCACAGCCATCGACCGCGTTTGTCAACGTCAGGTTGCGGCCAATCGTCAGCGTACCGTCCCCCGCAAGCTCTATCGTGCCGGTACCGTCCAGCCCCACCACGGCGTCTCGCGCCACAGACATCGCGCCGCCCGATATCCTCAATGTTCCTACGGCCTTGCCCTCTGTATCAGACGGGAGTTCCCCACTTTCATCTGTCTTCTGCAGAAGCGCGAGCGTCGTTCCGCCTACATAGAGCGGGCAATCCAATTCAGCAGTGCCGCCCCGCATATCGTAGATTCCCGTGCCGCCGAACGCACCAAGGACAAGCGCGTCCCGCGCCTCGTTGAACCATTCCGTCGCGCCATCGCCAGTGAACCTTCCTCCCGTCTGGAGAATCGTGCCTATGGCCTTGCCGACGCCGACGATCTTCGCGCATGCGCCATTCGAGACCGTGCCGCCATCGGCAATGACAAGCCTGCCGTCTGTCCAACCGTTCATCAGGTGCGGAGTCTTCTTGCCGACAAGGCCCGCGCCAACGACAAGCCCCCACATGGACTTTCTCGGCGAAATGCCGTGCGACAGTTCCGCACGGCACTCGAATATGCCGCCCGCGACCGTAACGGTACTCGTGCAGCACAGATCCTTGGCGTTGGCGTGCGAGGTATTGTACAGGGTATACGGAACGCCGCCAATGCGTACGCCGTACCGACGCGCCACAAACCGCCCACCGGCCTGGCTCATCTCGTATACGCCGATGCCTCCACCGAGCTGCACTCGGTAGCCGAGTTCCACAAAGCCGCCCGACAAATTGAAGACGCCCTTCGTCCCTGTCGTGCGCAGGTCTGCCTTGCCGAAGAGAAACTCGCGAAGCACGCCGGCTTCGATTGAGGCGTTCCCGGATATGTTGACCGTGGACATCCGATTGTTGTCCGAACTGTACGGCCCAAACACCAGCATGTTGCTGTCCCGCACCGATACCATGCGCATCTTTGCGTTGTCGGAAAACGTATGTACGCCACGGCCGAACGTAATGGATCCGCCATGGCTGAACAGCAGTTCCGCATCGCCTGCGATCTTGAAGGCCTCGCCCGCGTCGCTGTTCAGGTCGAGGTAGCACAGCATGGCGTTTGCGTTGGCGGACGAATCCACGAACTCCAATGTGCCGCCATTCAGCTCCGTCCGCGAATAGCCGGAAGCAGACGCAAAGAGCATCAGGCCCGAACCGCTGAAGACAGCGCGGCCAGCGTTTACGACAAACGATGGGCTTCCACCGTTTAGCCACTCTTTTTCGCCTATGAGCAAAGGCTTTGCCACTGCGTTGGTCATGGTGAAAGTGCCTCCGTCAACCGTAAGGCGGCTTCCAGTGCCAAGAAGCGAATTCTGCGACGAGCTGTTCCTGATCTCAAGGTTGCCGGATTCGCCAACGACAATGTCGCAATATCTGGCCGTCAGCTCCGCACCGTCAATCGTCAGCGGCGCGTCAATCTTAAGCCGCGTCCTATAGGAGCGGTCGGATTGTCCCGAAAGTGTCAGACCCTGCGCCGTCTGCGCCGTGCTTACAGTCACGGTGTAGGCATTGTCAGACGGCGTTATCAGCGCACGTTCCGTCGCGAGGGGCAACCTTTCGGGAGACCAGTTTCCTGCTGACTCCCACGCACCATCCAACGCCGCCTTCCAGGTGGCATCCGCAATGGCATTCGCCGCAAGCATGCCGCCGATGGCAACAGCGGCTACCGATTTTGCATGTTCATTCATGTCCGCTCCCCTTTCGTTTTAGACTTAAACCTTGCGCAAGACTTTCCACTCGGATGCGATTGGATCGCCACGTTTGCCCCAAACGTTCACGAGGCGCACGGAGATCGGCCCGAAGCCGTTCCGCAACAGCCGATGCCGTCGGGAACTCGATGGAAGCGTTCATGGCTGCGCCCCCTGCTCCTTGTACAGGAAAAATTCGCGTTCGTTCTGATCCGCAAGCGCAGTGCGGCGCTCCGTGACCGAACAATTTTCGAACGAAAGCCCTATCGGCTTCGCGACCCCATTGCCGCGAACGCTCCTTGGCATATTCGATGTGCCACGAACATCGCGGAAGCGAATTCCGTCGAGACGCCCTGTGAAGAGCGGATCTCCGGGTTTCGTGAAGCGGTATTCGTTCTGCGAAAAGAGCCAGCACACCGCATCCAGTTCGATATCCCTGAAATCGATATCGTGGATCTGGGCGCCTCGCGACTTGCCGCCGTACTTTGAGCAGAGCCATATTCCGCCGCGTGTCTTCGGAAGCCTTAGGCCCCGAAAGGCGCAGTTTCGGATCTCTCCCTCTCCGACCCCAATGCGGATCGCGTGCGCATAGAAGCTGCGGATTGTGCAGTTCGTGACAAGCACATCTTCGCAGACGTTTCTGCCGTTGACGAGTCCCCTAAAGTTTGCGCGGCACGTAACGCCGTCGTCGCCGACCTCGATGTCGCAATCCGAAATCCTTACATTCCGGCAGCAGTCGATGTCGATGCCGTCGTTCTCGCCGATCTCCTCAGCGCTGCGTATGACGCAGTTGCGGATGTCCACGTTTTCGCACCCATGCAGGAAACAGTTCCAGTAGGCCGAATTCTCAAGCCTGACTCCGTCAAGCGATATGTTCGCGCTCTCGCAGAAATAGAGCATCTGGCGCGGACGGAACGGGCTTTCGTCAAGCTGCTTGCGTCCGCAGCACGCAAGGTGGAACCTGTCCGTGAAGAACTTGCGTCCGTTGCCGTCGATCACGCCGCCGCGAATGAAAACGTTCGTCACGCCTACCGCACAGATCAGGTGTGCGCCTGAGGCCCAGTCCGGCTGGTACGCCAGATTCTGCGGACAGAAATCGCGCCGGTTCCATCTTTCCGGATCGGTCGTCGCAAGGAGCTTCGCCCCTTTCTCAAAGGCGAGTCCACCATTGGAACGCAGATGCAGCGTACCTGTGAGATATGTTCCAGTGGGAAACACGGCACTGCCAGTCTCGTCGAGCGAACGCTGGATTGATGCCGTATCATCCGTCACGCCATCGCCTTTCGCGCCAAATGAAAGGACGTTTTTCGGAGCCGCCGTGATGGCTGTCCCGTCCGCAAGGTTGACTACCTGTACGCCACGGTCAAGCGGATGCAGACAATCCCATTCATACGCTCCATCGCGCACGACCGCATAACGTGTCTGCCCGCCAACACGGATCTCTATCGGCATAAGCACGTCACAATCTTCGCCATGCACCCGTATTCGCCGCCCAGAGACATCTACCGACAACTTTCCGAGCGGACGTTCCGAGAAAAGCAGACACTTGCCGTCGTTCGTGGCGAATTCGAGGGAAACCTCGGTATCGCCATTCGGAAGGATGCGATGCGGAATGCGGACGTGGCGAACGAGATCGTAGACCGCGCCAGCCGTGCGGCGCAGCGTAACCTTTCCTGCGTTAGGGAGTCCCTTCTCCATCACCATTTTCCATTGCCCCACATAGTCGCCAAACGTGCGCCTGTCGTTCAGGACGAAAAGGTAGTCGCTCGAACGATATGTACGGACGAACGTGATGAGATGCTCGTTGTCGGAATCGGCCGGCGGACGATAGAACGGCGCAAGCGAAGCCTTAAGCCCGGCCGCGTCCCGACGCAAAGCTGCGGCATCGCCCGCACCGTCCTTCCACGTCCTGCGGAATTGCTTCACGGTGATATCCGGCAGGATGCCCGGCACGAGATGTTCGTCTCCGACGATTAGCCCGCCATTCCTCTGGAACGCCCGCAACGCCTCAAAGGTCGTTCTTGTCAGCACGTCGCAATGCGGCGCGCAAATAACCTTCACCGTTGGCGGAATGCCGTCCCGCGCGATTTCCTCTTCGTAAATCACATATGGCTGAAGGTTCGCGGCATCCGCAGTTGTCCCAAACTGGAAGATGGCACCGTCCCAGCCCCAGCTGCCGCGATTCGCGAAGAACGTGGATGCGTAGCTTTCAAGCACCGCAACCTCTGGATCGCGTTCCGGGATGGCCCTGAACAAAGGTCCGAGCGGGATGCCGACCGTGTGGAATACGTTCGATATCGCATGTATGGTCTCCGGGTTCGTGAACTGGTAGCCGACGGCGTTCCTGTCCCTTGCGGCCTTGCCCATGCGCGGACTCGACGCATCGAAAAGCGCCCGCCAGGCGAAAACGCCAATGCCGTCCATCTGGTGCGCGAAGCAGGCCCAGAGCGCTTCTCGCATTACGTCCGGCGGCGTAGTGATGTAGACGGCGTTGGGACGATCCTTGACCCATGCCGGCTCGTTTGCGACCTTGACATCCTTCGGGGCGAGACGGCTTCGGTACGAGATGCCCTGCACCATGGACATCACCTTCTGTCCTCGCACACCCCTGGCCATCGCCTGCTGCTCTGATATCACGTAGTGGACATTGTACGGCTCCGGCGTTGGATACGTCCACTGGTTGTTGTGGGTAAGGTCGCCGCCTGAACCCCAAAGCGGAGGCGTACGCACTATGGGATCGTACATCGAGAGAAGCGGACGGCCAAGCGTCTGCACAAATACATCCCTTACGCCGCTCTGGTAGTCGTTCCAGCCATCACCCGTCTTCCAGAACCAGCGGTAGAACTTCATCAGCCGATAGTCTTCATCCACGACACGCGAAGCGGGAAAGTCGGAGATGCGGAGATAATGCGGTGCGACGCGTCCGTTCTCAACTTCCGGCGGCACCTCTTCGCCTGTCGCCTCGCGGTACTTGCGGGCAAAGTACTCACGCGACGACGGACACGACCCGTCCCTTACCTCACTGGAAGGCTCGATGCCGACACAGGCCGGATGGCGACCTATGCTTTCGGCTGCGGCACGTGCGCCTTTCAATGCCGCCGCCATGGCCACGTCCCAACCCATGTCGGCATTTCGCCGAAGCTCGCTTCCGTCCTTCAGGATGCGGGGATACTTCGCGACAAAGGTCTTGTGCTGCGGAATCGCCAGCTGCTCCATGTAGTCGCAGCCGTCCGCAAGGATGCGATCCATCGACCGTTTGCGGGCGGCCACAGACTTCGGATCGAAGCGTCCACTCTCCACGGAATACGCGCCGAAGCAGTCGTTCATGAACAGGTTGAATCCGGAGGCGACAAGTTCCGGGTAGTACTCGAACGGATACAGCCAGAACAGCCGGAACTGGTCATCGGGATTCGTGCGCGGGCCCATCTCCGCAAAAGACCAGTTCGCCGCAAAGGCGAACGCAAGCGCAAATATCAGTTTCCGCATTTGAACACCTCCACAGAAAAGCGAAGCCACTTGTCCTTGCCACGGTCATCCGTGACCCACACCTTGTTTTCCGCGCCCCACTTGACGACCTTTGTCACTTCAACACGGAATTCGCGACCACCGTCCGTCTTCGGATCATATTCGCCGACAAGCACATCGTTCACCCAAACCATCAACTGCTGACGCTGGTCACCGAACCATATCTCCACCGCATCGCATCCGACGGGCTTTGGCGGCAAAGTGAACGCCTCCCCTTCGGCTGATACCGACAGGAGCCTAATGAGGTCGTGATCGTTCGCCGGATTCTGGGAAGGCGGCAGCGTAGCGGAGACGCGGCGACGCTCACGGCGTTCACGCACAAGCTCCTGGGCAAGCGACTTTACGGAATCATCGGGATCGCCAGCCATTGCCCTGGCGGCGATACGCCCCTTCGCTGGATCGGCGGCAAACAGGCTGTACAGGGCATACCGCCGCACACTTGCATCGGCATCGCGCAGGAATGCTTCGGCCGCATCCGCGCCACCCTTCTCGATCTCGGCCCGTACCTTGCACCGATGCATTACGCTTCCATTGCTCCCAACCGCACAATCCTGCGCCAACGCACCGAGCGTCGCCACGGCCAACATGACTGACAATATCCGTCTCATACGCCGTCCATTATCTCACAACGCATTACCCCCCGCAACCTCCACTTTTGGGTAGGGTGCGTGGCTCGACGCCGCATCCGCAGGAATCCTTCGCCACGGGAATTGTCCGTGACCTTCAGTCGGTCGTGATGAGATACAGGGACGGCGGCATCACACCTTTAGCAGGTGCTTGCGCAGGGCTATGGCTGCGGCCTCTGCACGGTTTGAGGCGCCGATCTTGGCGAACAGCGTGTTCACGTGACTCTTTACCATGTCTATGCCGATTCCGAGCTGACTCGCGATGTCCGCGTTCGTCATGCCGCGAACTATCGCCGCAAGTATCTCTCCCTGGCGAGGGGAAAGCGGCTGAACCGGCGGCTCATCCCTGATGATGCGGCGGATCTCGGACGAGACCCACTCCCCGCCGGCGGCAACGATGCGAATCGCCGCGACAAGCTCGTCCAGCGCAGCGTTCTTGAGAATGGCACCCCTTGCCCCGGCCGCAAGGGCATGGGCGATGCCATCGGCCGTGCCATATGACGTGAAGATAAGCACATTGGCGTCAGGCCATTTCCCAAGGAGCGTCCGCGTGGTCTCGACGCCATCCATCCCTGGCATCAGGAGATCCATGACGATTACGTCCGGCTTCAACCTGACTGCCATCTCCACCGCTTCAGCCCCGCTCGACGCATCACCTGCGACAACCATGTCGCCCTTGGACGACAGCAGGGTCTTCAGCCCTTCGCGAAGTATCGAATGGTCGTCCACAATCAGTACGCTAAGCTTGCTCATGCGGTCTCCTGTTTGCCTGACATGGGTATGTTGATTGAGAACAAGGCCCCGGTACCATGTGCGCTTTCAATTTTGACCCCGCCGCCCAGGCGCGATACGCGCTCCCGCACGCCGGCAATCCCGAAGTGTCCGTCTGCAACGCCAAGATGGTGAGCGGGGTCGAATCCAGAGCCGTCGTCCCGCACCGTAATCCTCAATTCCCGATCGGCAATCCAACCGGATATCTCGATCCGTGACGCACCGCCATGCCGTATGGCATTGGCGGAAAGTTCCCGCACGATGTGCAGGATCGCGTGGGTGGTGGCGTCGGATATGTGGGTGCGCGAGACATGGAAGCGAATGTCGAAGTAGGAACTGTCCGCCAATGGTCGCAGCGTGATCTCTATCGCGGTCTGCATATCAGGCGCCTCAAGTGCTTCGTTGCGCAAGTCCCACAGGCAATTGCGCAACTCGTTTCGGCATGCATCGACAGTGCGAACCGCCACGTCGGCTCGTCCGGCCGCAAGCTGCATCGAGACTGCCGCAAGGTTCTGGGAAAGCGAATCATGCAGTTCAACCGCCAATCGCGTACGCTCGACGACCTTCAGCCGGGCCCGCACGCTCTCCATTTGTCCGCGCAAGAGCGCCCGCCCTCGCCTGTTGGCGAGCGCATTCAGGGAAATGCACCATATGCTTGCGGACAGCGCAATCAGGAACAGTATCCCCACAAGCGACCAGAGCCTGCGCTTCGTCCACCATGGCGGACGGGAGAGAACCGTAACATCGTCAGGCGCGCGCACAACCACCATGAAGCCCCGCACCCTCGGCACCAGCAGGTTTGGCCTCCACACTTCAACGTCAGGCACACACACGCCGACAACAGAAACAACGCTCCCCGGCGCCATTCCCGACAACGCACCAGGAGCAGAACTTGCGTCAACCCTGACGCTGAACCCGTCCTCGATTAGCTGAAACACATCCCCTTCTATGTCGCTTGAATCATCGAGTGCCCGCCCACGGATTCTGACAAGGCCGTACTTGTACGAAAGGTTCATGTGCGGCAAGCCAAGCTCGTCCCGATATAGGGACTTAAGGTGCAAATCAAGTGGCGCTTCATCGCCAGTTCTGGCCTTTCCAATCAGTCTCCAAAGCGAACGGGACAGGATCAGCGAATAGAAATCGGATTCAGGAAACCCCGCAACATCCACCCGATCCCCAACAGACGGCAAGGCATCCGCCGCAAATCCAACGCGAACGACGTCACCAGAGTCCGTACGCAAAAGCGCGTTGCCTTCCGCCCATCTCGCGATAATCGTGCCGGTCGCACGATGCCGGCCAAGTGCCGCCATCCCGGAAGGCTGAAGGCCAAGCGGTATCATCGACACATCCGGCACGTCACCAAAGCGGATGCGCCCGTCGGCAAGGCAGGTAATTGACGAAAGCGATGCGCATACGAATATGCGCCCGCTTCGGCGGCGCGGCCCTGTCCCAGAGACCAGACATATGCCCTCTGCTGATACTTTGGAGTCAAGCATGGCAGATACGGCCCGTGCCTCCGATTCCGATGGAACCGGCACAGACACGTCTATCGTAGCTCCGCCATCCTTGAGCAGTATGCGCATCCATTGCGGATTGGTCTCGCTTTGGAACGCATCTCTCACAACGCCCTCCACCTTAACCAGCCGGCAGTCATACCCGCCTTTGAGCAAGTCTGGCAAAGATGCGCCCTGCGGCACAACAGGCGCCGAGCGGGAAACGAACCTCAGCTTGTCGAACTCGGCTATGGCGGCGCCAAATGTATCACGACGGGTCTTCCCCACAAGCTCCACCACATCTCCGTTCCGAGGATACATCGATAGCAGCCTCGCGTCCCCGTAGAATGCCACGGCGCCACGCTCATCCTCAAGTGCAAACATCGCTCGTTCTGCATCAGGCAGCATGGCTCTGACGAATGCGACCTTCGCCTCAACGCGAAAACAGAGGCCTGTCTCCTGTCGGCAGTAGACCACCTCGTGCAACGACCGCAAGTCCGTTATTTCCAATGCCCGCGCCGTCAGCGCAGACAGGGCAAACTGGACGGACAATATGGCTGAAAAGACCCGTACCATGTGTCGCCACTTTGTCCGCCAAGCGGCAGGATCAGTCTTCGATATCCACGACGCCCGAAAGCCAGGCCTCGGCAAGCACCGGCCAGCAGTCGGTTGGATTCCCATTCTCCCGCATGCCGTAGCCATGCCCGCCCGTGCCGAACAGGTGCATCTCCGCCTTGACACCGGCCATCGTCAGCGCCGTGTAGTACGCGATCGAGTTCTGGACCTTGCACCGGTCGTCCTGCGACTGGACGATGAACGTCTGCGGCGTCGTCTTGTCCACAGGGAAGCATGGGCGAAGCTTTGGGAACCCGGAGGCGCCCTTCCCGATATCCTCAATGAGATCCCACGGATATATCACCATGGCCCAGTCTGGGCGGCACGACGCCTTGTCTGTGGCGTCAACCGGATCATAGCCCCGCTTCGCGTGGCCTGTCGATATGCGTGCGGCAAGATTTGCGCCGGCAGAATAGCCTATCACGCCGATCCTCGCAGGATCGACGTTGAAGTTGATCGCGTTTGCCCGGATGCAGGAAATCGCCCTCTGCGCATCCGCGAACGCGGCATCGCGCCGTCCCGGGCATCGATACTTCAGTATGAATGCCGATATGCCGCGCTTCCTGAACCACTGCGCAGTCTCCGATCCCTCATGCCCCCAGGCGATATGCGAGTAGCCGCCACCGGGACACACGAGAACGGCAGGAGTGAGCCCGTCGGCATCCGCCTTTACGAACGTGACCGTGGGGACGGAGACGTTCGTGAACCGCACAATGTCGTCCGTGGTCGGCTTCACCGTCTCCGGCCCGACATCCTGATGCATCGGCATCTTCCCCTCTGGCCACAGCGGGAAAGTGTTGCCGTCGGCAATCATCCCCATCGGCGCGGAGAACACACCGATGGCAACTGCCAGCAAAACCGCCTTATTCTCCATCATCTTCCCTTCCTAAGCCGACATGGCTCGTTCCAACACACGAAAAGCACTTCCCGGCATTTGGGCTGCGGCCAACGCCTGTCGTCAACATATGCGGCCGCCGATTCGGTAGTGCGAACAGCGACATTCTTCACCATGGGCCTGTCCATGGCTCTATGCGCCTATCAGGGCACGGGGATTGTCCCGACCGATGGCGATGCACTCGTCCATCGAAAGCCCTATGCGGTCCTGCAGCAGCTTCATCATTGCCGCCATTGGCGTTGTGGCCCCGACGAGACAGTTACGGGACGGATTCCACAGCAGTCCGTTCGGTTCAAGTCGCGCATGCGCACCGCACACATCGTATTCGCCCGGAGGCATCCCCGCCGGGTACTGTGCATCCGAAACGGCGATGAGCCGCTTCAGCGGCACAGCGCGCGTGTAGACCTTCAGCATCGCGTCCGGCAGATGATGCCCGTCAGGGATGAACATTACGCTTGCCCGATCTTCCGCCAAAGCCGTGAATATGATGTTGTCGTGCCTGGGGATCATGTTAGGGATGCCGTTTCCAAGATGGGTGAACGCCTTCGCGCCGGCCTCGATGCATGGCCGCACGTCATCTGGCGTTGAGGCCATCTGATGCCCGAGCGACACGACCACGCCCTGCGAAGAGAGCCATTTCACGAACTCCGGCATGCCCGGCACCTCCGCCGCCACGGTAACAAGCCTCACAAGCCCGTTGCCGGCATCCTGGAATCGGTCGAAGAGTTCCCTGGATGGCTTCGCCACCCATTCGATCGGGTGCGTGCCGACCGCACCCAGCTCAGAAGAGATGAACGGCCCCTCAAGGTGTACGCCAAGGATGTTGCGCTCGCAGCGGGCGCTCCTCTTGCGGGCCGCCGCTATCACGCGCAGCGTCTCGACCGTCGTCTCGGGGTTGCCCGTGACTATTGTCGGAAGGTAGCCGCGAGTACCGTCGCATTCGAGCCGATCCGTCACGGAGATCACCTGCTCCACCGTAAGCCCGGGAGCATTGAAGTCAACGCCTCCATATCCGTTGATCTGCAAATCGACCCATTCGTCTTTCATGCCATCATCTCCTAACAGATTTATCAAAAGCGTCAGAACAATTGCGCCCCGTCAGCGAAGGGAATCCATTATGCCACGGAAATACCCTACGGATTCAGGGATCCAAAGCGCATCGCCATCGCTTGAGAATGCGTTCGCAAGCTCCAGACCGAGGCACCCTTCATAGCCGATATCGCGAAACGCCTCGAATATGCGCCTGTAAGAGATCACGCCGTTCGGTCCTGACACGCCGGCGGACCCGTTGTTTCCGGGATTTATGTTGCGGATGTGTCCGTCGAAGATGCGCCCCTTGTACGTACGCACGACATCCGCCACGTCAAAGCCATCGGCATAAGTGTATGCGACGTCTATGCAGAATCCCATGCGCGGATCAAGGTCCTTTATGTAGTCGTATGTGCTGACGACGGTCGGATAAAGCATGGGGTTGCCGGTCTTCGGGTTCGCGCCATGGTTGTGGATCGCATACTTTATACGATACTGCGAAGCAAGCCCGGAACACGCCTCGCACATCTTGCGGCTCGATACCGACACTTTCTTGCCGCCGACATCCCTATCCTCCCCTGGCACGCCCACGAGCACCGCGACGCCGAGCGACGCGGCATAGTCGAAGTACCTCTTGGCCGCATCGGGCGTGGTCATGTAGATCGGCCCCACGCCATACGGGGTCACGCCATGATCGGAACATTTTCTCCTGAACTCCGCGATCTGCGCAGCTGTGGAATCGAAAGGCAGATGGAAATTCTTGACGCACAGATAGTGGATGTCAAGCCTCTCAAGATCGTCAAGCGTACGATCCACGGAGAACTTGTTGTATGTGTATCCCGCCATCGCGAGATTGAATTTCACTTTTTTCATGTGGCGATTATACCATAAAGCCCGGAATGCAAGGGGGGCCGAATCAGATCCCACGGCGGATAGGTTTTCCGTGGCAACGGACATTCCCAGCGAATGCGCAGAAGTCGCGGATCGTCTTCACCATGTAGGCGAGCTTCGCCTCGTCCATGCCCGGATAGAGACCAATCCACAGGGCATCGTTCATGAGCGTGTCGGTGTTCGCGAGCGTGCCGACGACGCGGTAGTCGACGTCGCGCACAAGAGCCTCCATGCACGGGTGCCGAGTAAGATTGCCGGCGAAGAGGTTTCGCGTCTGGATGTTTGCCGCCTCCAGGCGCCGCGCAAGGTCGTTGCGCGTGAACCTTGCCTGGGGCTGCACCGTCATCAGGAAGCCGAACCAGCTCGGATCGGACGCGGGAAGCGTCCGGAACGCCTTCAGCTGCGGGAGATCCTTCAGCCCGTCGCGAAGCCGCGCATAGTTCGCCTTGCGCTTTGCGACGAACGCCGGAAACTTCTCCAGCTGAGCGCATCCGATCGCCGCCTGCATATCGGTCGCCTTCAGGTTGTAGCCGAAATGGGAGTAGACGTACTTGTGGTCGTAGCCGACGGGCAACCGGCCGAACTGCCGCGTAAACCGGCAGCCGCACGTGTTGTCCACGCCAGACGCGCACCAGCAGTCGCGCCCCCAGTCCCGCAGCGACAGCGCAATCTTCCGCAGGAGCGGATCGCTGGTGTAGACGGCCCCGCCCTCCCCCATCGTCATGTGGTGCGGCGGGTAGAAGCTCGATGTGCCGAGGTCTCCCCACGTCCCGGTGAGCCGTCCGGCGAACGTCGAGCCGAGCGCGTCGCAGTTGTCCTCGACGAGCCAGAGGCCGTGCCTGTCGCAAAACGCCTTCACGGCCTTGAGGTCGAATGGATTGCCGAGCGTGTGCGCGAGCATCACGGCCTTCGTGCGCGGGGAGAGCGCCGCCTCCAGACCGGAAACGTCGATGTTGGCCGTTTCAAGGTCCACATCCACGAAAACCGGCACCGCTCCGTACTGGATGATCGGAGCGATCGTCGTCGGAAAACCGGCGGCGACGGTGATCACCTCGTCGCCGCGCATAATCCGGCGTTCGCCCAAAAGCGGAGAGGTGAGCGTTTGGAACGCGAGGAGATTCGCGGACGAGCCGGAATTGACGAGAAGCGCCGTGCTGACGCCGAGGTAGGCGGCGAGTTCCTGCTCGAAGCGCCTGGACCACGGCCCGTAGGTAAGCCAGAAGTCGAGCGACGCATCTACGAGGTTCTTCATCTCCTTCTCGTCGAAGACGCGTCCGGCGTAGTTGACGCGGCTCTCGCCGGGCACGAACGGCGCATCCCGCTTCGGCGCGTGGACTAGACGGTAGTATTCCGCCGTCTTGGATAGGATTTCTGCCTTAAGTTCTTCAGGTGTCATTTTAATATCTCGGATTGCACGCCTTCGTATGCCTCAATCTGCCCTTGCGTCAACGCCATGGGATTCTCGCCGTGTCCTTCCCCCACATACCACGCGGCGACCTTCTCCATCGTCTCGCCGAAGCCCCAGCGCGGTTTCCATCCGAGAACCCGCGCGGCCTTGCGGATGTCGAGATTGAGGAGTCCGGCCTCGTGGAGGGCATTTGGATCGCTCATGTCGACCCATCGTCCGCCCGTATGCGCCAAAAGCGCATCTACGACCTCCCGCACCGTCCGGTTACCCCTGGGATCCGGTCCGAAATTGAAGCCACTCGCGACAGCGTAGAAATCGCGCCTCGAATCGAGCGCCTTGCCGAGCGCGAGATATCCCGAAAGCGGCTCCAGGACATGCTGCCACGGGCGCGTCGAGGACGGATTGCGCACCGGGATCTCTGTCCCTTTCCGCAAGGCGCGGAAGAGATCGGGGACGAGGCGATCCTTTGCCCAGTCTCCGCCGCCAACGACGTTGCCGGCACGTGCGCTCGCGATCCAGACAGGCGAGGACGGATCGTTGAAGAACGAGCGCCGGTAGGAGCCGATCACAAGCTCGTCGCACCCCTTCGAGCACGAATAGGGGTCGTATCCGCCCATCGGATCGTCCTCCCGGTATGGTCGGCGCGTCTCCCGGTTCTCGTAGCACTTGTCCGTCGTGACGAGCACCGCGCTGCACTTCCGCCTCAGTCCGCGCAGGGCATCGAGAACGTGGACGGTCCCCATGACGTTCGTCTCGAACGTCTCGACCGGACGCGCGTAGGAAAGGCGCACGAGCGGCTGCGCAGCGAGATGGAACACGAAGTCGGGTCCGACCGACCTGATTGCCGCGCACACCGCCGAGCGGTCGCGCACATCGCCGCGCATATCGGCCTTCAGGCGCCGCGAAAGGCGCAGCTGCGCGAAGAGCGACGGGCGGGTGGGAAGCCCATTCGAGAAACCGTACACCTCGGCCCCAAGGGCGAGCAGCCACTCGCACAGCCACGAACCCTTGAATCCCGTGTGTCCCGTCACGAAGACGCGTCTTCCCTGATAGACCTCGAACATGGCTCAAGATTATAGCACATTATGCTATACTACCCGCGATGAAACGAACATCTATTGACATGCCGCCAGTCATGATCCTCTGCGGCGGAAAAGGCACGCGTCTCGGCGACGTCACGAAGGTGACGCCAAAGCCCATGGTCAAGATCGGCCGCGACCCGATCCTCTGGCACATCATGCAGTGGTACGCCGCGTTCGGATGCAGGCGGTTCATCCTCTGCCTCGGCTACCTCAAGGGCGAATTCGAGGCGTACTTCGCGAAGCACGTGCGCGCGCTCGACCGCCTCGGCTGGGAGGTGACGTGCGTCGATACGGGCGCCGAGACAGCGACGGGCGGGCGCGTCGCGCGGGCGGCAAAAGCCCTGCGGCAAACGGATACGGAATTCTTTCTCACATATGGCGATGGGGTGGCAGATGTCGATATCGCAAAGCTCCTCAAGAGGCACCGCCGTGCCGGCCGATCCATAACGATCACCGGGGTACACCCCACCTCGCGCTTCGGGGAACTCGTGATCAAGGGCGATCGCGTGTCCGACTTCCAGGAAAAGGCTCGCTCGAAGTTCTACATAAACGGCGGTTTCATGGTGGTCACCCGAAGATTCCTCTCGAAATACCTTGCCGACGATCCGAAGATGTTCTTCGAGCAGGCCCCCATGCGCATGGCGGCGGCGGACGGAGACATGACCATCCACAGGCACGAGGGTTTCTGGCAGTGCATGGACACGCCACGCGAACACGCGCTGCTCAATGGGCTGTGGGCCGCCGGCGAGGCCCCTTGGAGGGTTTGAGATGCGCGTCGCCGACTATATCTTCAAGACGCTCGCCGACAAGGGCGTGCGCCACTGTTTCCTCGTGACGGGCGGGGGCGCGATGCACCTCGACGACGCACTCGGGCTTGAGTCGCGAATCCGCTACGTCTGCTGTCTCCACGAGCAGGCCTGCGCGATGGCGGCCGAGGGGTATGCGCGCGCAGGCGGCACGCCGGGCGTCGTATGCGTGACGACCGGGCCAGGCGGCACCAACGCGCTAACCGGCGTTCTCGGCGCATGGCTCGATTCAGTGCCGATGATAGTGATCTCCGGGCAGATCAAGCGCTCGACGATGATCACGGCGGCGCCTCGCCTGAAGCTGCGCCAGCTCGGCGACCAGGAGTACAACATCGTCGATTCCGCGCGGGCGATGACGAAGTTCGCTAAGACGCTCATGTCCGTCGATGAAGTCGCCCCTGCGCTCGAAGAGGCGTGGAGAATCTGCCAGACGGGGCGCCCCGGCCCGGTCTGGCTCGACGTCCCGCTCGATATCCAGGCGGCCGAGATGCCGCCGACACATATCGTCCCGACCGCCTTCACCCGCCTCGCGCCGACGGAGGATGCCATCGGCGTGGCCATCGCCGCACTCAAGTCGGCGAAGAGGCCGGCCATCGTTGTCGGATCGGGCGTACGCAACGCGGGCGCCGAACGGGCCTTCCTCGATGTGGCCGAAGCGCTCAACATCCCCGTGCTGACCGCGATCTCCGGCATCGACCTTATCCCAAGCGATCATCCGCTATTCTTCGGCCGACCCGGCATCCTTGGGGAGCGTCCTGCCAACTTCATCATGCAGAACGCCGACCTGCTGCTGGTTATCGGCACGCGCATGGGCCTGCGCCTCTGCGGCTACGCCTACGACACCGTCGCTCGCGCGGCGACGAAGATCATGGTCGACATCGATGCCAACGAGCTCGAGAAGCCGACGTTCCGCCCCGACATCAAGATCAACGCCGACGCGGGCGCATTCCTCGAAGCCCTGCACGCCTCGCTGCCCTCCCTGCCGCCGCACCCCGATTGGCTCGCATACTGCCGCCGCATCAAGGCGGCATACCCCGTAATCCTGCCCGAACACCGCGCCCGCACCGACTACGTTTCGAGCTACGTCCTCCCCGAAGCCATCGTGCGCCATGCGCCAGCACCGCTCACCGTAGTCACCGCGAACGGCGTCGCGTACACATCGACATTCCAGGCGATGCCCGTCCGGCGCGGCATGCGCCTCTTCGCGAACGAGGGCTGCGCCTCCATGGGCTACGGGCTTCCGGCGGCGATCGGAGCAAGCTTCGCCCTGGGGCGCGTCGTGTGCATCGAGGGCGATGGCTCGATACAGATGAATCTCCAGGAACTCCAGACGCTCGTCACCTACAATCTGCCTGTCACGGTGTTCGTATACAACAACGCCGGATACCTCTCGATCAAGACGACGCAACGCGCCTTCTTCGATGGACGCTTCGTCGGATCGGAGGCGGGCTCGGGTGTAAGGCTGCCGTCGCTTGAAAAGCTTGCCGCCGCCTACGGCCTACCCTACTTCAAGCTTGCGAGCAACCAGGAACTTGGCAATACACTGCCACGGATATTCGCGACTCCCGGCCCAACACTGGTTGAGGTGATGCTCGATCCATTTGAGGTGCTTGGCCCAAAGGCCGCCTCGTGGAAACGCCCCGACGGCACAATGGTTTCGGCCCCGCTTGAAGACATGGCCCCCTTCCTGCCATGGGAGGAATTCACGCGGCAGATGATCATCCCTCCTATCCCGCGCACATGACGCCGCAACCGACAACGATTCGCCGCTATCGCCGTACCCATTCGTGGGATTATGCACGGGGAGCCTCGCTCTTCATCACTATTTCCACTGCTCCACGCCGCAACATCTTTGGCCGCATTTCAGGCAATGAGGTGCACCTTTCTCAGCTCGGAAAGCATGTCGCAGATGCGCTTGATGCCATGCCTCGCCTCAACGATGGCCTAAGGCTTTATGGCCGTGTCGTGATGCCCGATCACATCCACTTCAATGTTTCCCTGCGGCCCGGACTCAACGAGCCACTAAAGGTGCTGGGGAATGCGATCCGGCGCTTCAAAAACCACACTACAAAATTAGCCAAGATTCTTTTGGCTGATCGCAGCATTTTAGCCGAGTACAGCTCGGCCATCAGCACTACCACCCCCAACAGCTCGGCCATTGCCCTTGCTCCCAGCACGAGCAGCGAGGGCCGAGCTACGCAACCACGGTCCCCAAGCAGTGATGATGGCCGAGCCGCGCAACCAAGGCCGCAAGGCAGTGATGATGGCCGATTATGGCAGCAGGGCTACCATGATCGCCTCTGCCTCTCGCGCACATTCATCGATGCGACCGAGCGATACATCCGCTACAATCCACTCAAATGGGCGCTAATGCACGGAATCGATCATGCGCTGCGCATACACGAGCCGCTGGATTCGCCACGCCTTGCCGATGGCGACTACTGGAAGGGAGTAGGAAACACCGCGCTTCTCGGCACGGGCGAAAAGATCGTCGCACTGCGGATTTCGCGCCGATGCAGCTCGTCGCAGATTGCCGCAACGGTGCGCCGCATGGAGGCCGCCGTCGATAAGGGCTACATCATCTTGAGCGGATTCATCAGCCCAGGCGAGAAGGCTGTGCGTGATATGCTTTGCGCACGAGCCGATGCACGTTTCATCCGCATTCTGCCTTCATGCATCCCCAACGCCCGCTTCAAGCCTGAAAGCCGCTATGTGCCGGCCTTTGCCGCCGGGCGCTATCTTGAAATCGGGCGTGGCAACGATGAAGTCGCATTTGGCCGCGAAGCCTGCCTTGATTACAACGCAGAGATCATCGAGATCGCCACCGCCGGCGAAGGCGTGGCAGTGTATTGGAAGCCAACGGGCGCTTGTGTATTGGCCGAGCACAGATCTGCCATCAGCACTACCACACCCCACTGCCCGGCCATCACCATTCACACTAAACAATCATGAAACGGATCTTCATAACCGGCGGCACGGGTTTCTTCGGCAAGTCGATATTGGCCAAGCTCAGTTTGTCCATCACCACGCCCTCCCCCCACGGCCGATCTGCCTCGGATTTGCCACGCAGCAGTGCTGATGGCCGATCTGCGCAACCACATCCCCAGAGCAGTGCTGATGGCCGATCTGCGATCGGCCAATATACAATCCTCTCGCGCAATCCCGCCGCATTTCGGGCCGCCAACCCGCAATTCGCCAATCTGCCTTTCGTATCATGGGCACAGGGCGATGTGCGCGACTTTGATTTCTCAAATATCGCGGGCGACTTCGATGCGATCATCCATGCGGCGACACCGGCCGTCACCGACCTTGCCGACGATGAGATGACATCGATCATCGTTGAAGGCACGCGACACGTGATCGACTTCGCCCACACTCGCCACATCCCCACGATCCTCTTCACATCTTCAGGGGCGGTCTATGGCCAGCAACCCGCCCCCGTCACCGAGGATGCCCCATGCCTTCCAGCCACGGCCTATGGCAAGGGAAAACTCGCCGCCGAGCGAATGCTCCTCGATTCGGGCCTCGATGTGCGCATTGCGCGGTGCTTCGCCTTCACGGGACCCTATCTCAACCGCCGCATCCATTACGCGATCGGCAACTTCATCCAGAATGTACTCGACGATAAGCCGATCATCGTAAAAGGCGACGGCACTCCAATGCGAAGCTACCTTTACGCCGACGATCTCATCGACTGGCTCTTCGCAATCCTTGCGCACGGCACGCCCGGATGTATCTACAACGTAGGCTCGCCCGAGGCGATCTCGATTCGAGACCTCGCCTTCGCCGTGTGCACCGCACTCGGCGGCACAAATGAAATCAAGATCCTCGGTACGCCAACGGGGAGCCTCCCTCAGATCTACGTGCCCGACACAACGCATATCGAGGCAGAACTCGATGTACACGCCACCGTCAACCTTGCCGAAGCCATTCGGCGATCAACCTACGAACTCACCAAACGTTAAGGAGAATTCTTGACATGAAACGACAAACCATCTTTCTTTGGGTATTCTGGTTTCTCTTCGCGCTTTTCCTCATCGACCTTCTCCTGGGATTCACAGGTATCGACCAAACACGCTGCATCTTTGCTTCCGGGGATGATTTCCTTGCCGATTTCCTGAACCAAATTCGCTATGTATGGAACAGGAATCCCTATTTTGACGATTCCGTCTCATCGCTCAGTGAGCATATCTATCCGCCCTTTGCCTATTTCTTGATGCTTCCATTCTCGCTCGGAGGAGGTTCCCCGCCTACACTTGATGCCCTACAATCAAATGCCATCGTTTGTGCCAGTGTACTTTTTTGGTCCCTCCTCTGCGCCTTTCTACTCATCTATTTCCTAAAGCGAGTGACTCCCAATGTGCGGTTTCCGGTTTTCCTCGCACTTCTGTTTTCCGAAGCAATAATCTACTCAATCGAACGAGGCAACCTCATTTGGTTCTCGGCAATCGGATCAGCCGTGTTCTTCTTTTTCTACGAAAGCACCTCCAAACCCAAGCGACTGCTCGCCGCGCTCGGCATCTCGCTTGCCATCGGAATCAAGGTTTATCCCGTCTTCTTCCTCGTTCTTTGGTTGCGCAAGAAAGACCTCCGAATCCTCGCCTTCTCCATCTTACTCTCGGCTGTCCTTGGATTCGGCCCGTTGTTGGTATTTCATCATACGCCTTTTGAAAACGCACTCCACTTGCTACAGAACATCAAGGCATGGGAGAGCCTCTATCTCGTACACTCTTTTCAGCACACGTTGTCTGCGACTGCCTACATTCTGTCCCTTTCCAACCGTGTTCTCGCCCTTCCCCCAATCTTTGCGACCGTTTCGTCCATATTCTGCTTTCTTCTCGGAGGACTCTGCCTTTTCGTCGCACGACAGGTCCAAGAAAGATGGGTACGGTTGTTCTTGCTTGCCACCGCGCCAGTCTTCATCCAAAAGACGTTGATGTACTAGCTCTTTCTTCCCGCCATTTGTGCCTTTCTCGACCAACGTGGAGAGCCTGATGCTTTCGACAAATCCGTTGCCATCGCCTTCGCCGTTCTGCTCACACCCCTTCAATTCGCGACGCCGGTCATCAACGGTTACACGCTCTGTCTCACACCATTTCTCGCCACGGCGCTCGTCACCGCGCTGTCGGTCATCTTGATTCTCCGCAGCCAGGTCAATGGAAATCGTTAGGTCGGTGCCGAAGGACATCGACGCAGAGCAACGTCAAATGGACCAGGCTGAACGCAAGGAAAAACGCAAGCACGTAGCCCAGCCGATTGGGGTTGAACGCGGCAAGCGCATCCAGCCATGGTTGCGGCACCAAGCCGGTGAAGAACGAAAAGCCCGTCACTGCATAGAGGACAACCGCCTTGACGGCGAAGAGCGGAAGCGAGTAGGCAAGGAAACGGAAACGCCCCTGCGCCATCTCGTATGTGACAAAGCAGTTGCAGACGATGCCAATCGTGTTGTAGACGGCCAGGACAACCATTTCAACGACAAATGGCTGGTATGGCCGCCACAAGGGCGATAACCCGAGTAGCACCCGCCCACCGAAGAGGAGGGCCAACGAAACAAGCACCCCTCCGGCCAATGTCCCCCAGACAGACTGCAGAAGAATGCGGCGCGACGCGCCCGTCCTCTTTCCGGCCGCAACCAGAGGAAAGAGGAATACCACAAACGCATTGCCAAGATAATACGCCATTTCCGCAAAGCGCGAGATGACATAGTACCCCGCCGAATCGAAGTCCGATAGTCGATGGCGAATGACAAGCTGATCTACCGACACAAAGAAAATCGTGGCGACCGTCCACAGCGCAATCGGCCACGTGTAGCGCAGGATTGCGCCTCGATCTTCACGCCAATAGGGCTTGGCGACGACAGTACGCCCCAGTTTCTTACGGAGCGCCACAATGGAAAGCACAACCGTGACGATCGGCCCGGCAGACTGCCCGACGAAATAGCCCGAAAGCGCACGAAACGGCATAGTGCATAGCATCAGGACAAGACGCAACGGCGCTCCAAGCACATTGAACCATACCGTCACGGAAAAGAACTTCAGCCCCTGCACGGCATTCTGGAATATCCCGGAAACAGCCCCCAGGATTGAGACCGCAACCACCAGAAAACCAAGCGAACCCACTGCCACGCGCAGGCGCGTGAAGATGAATGGCATCACAGCCCAGGCAAACACAAGCGTGACAAGAGCCAATGCGCCCGTTCCCCAGAAAACGTCGCGCAACAGCGACTTGACCTTACCCATCTCGCCTCTTTCCGCATAGACGTTGAGAAACTTCATGAACGGAATCGCCACGATCGCCAGCGGGATGCCAATGAAGGATACGAACTGCGAGAGGGGCAGCACCGCGCCCAGCTCGCTCTGCGGCACGTATTTCGGCACGAGCCAAAGCCCCACAAACATGTTGATCACATCGCCAAGACGCTGGGCGGCGAAGAGAAGGAGTGCATACCACCAGAGGTCGCCGAGGCGCACCCGGAATTTTCGCATCATTGACAACATGGGATATCTTCCGGCGAGATGATTTTTTTCGATGGGTTTGCGTTCAGCCACGCGGCAAACAGCGAATAGCCGCTGTTAGCGAGGATGTTGTGTCGGCATGCCGACATCAACTGGAGATCCACATAGCTTCTGATCCCAAGGTTGCCGCGAACCACGGTCTTCTCGGGCAGAAAATCGAAGTTTGCGTCCACCCAATCAGGATCGTTTGAGAACACAAAGAACCTTGAGGCCACCACGCTTTTTCGGATCCGCTCCACCGCCTGCCGATAATAGGAGACTGGCATCAGCGGAAAGCCATACTTCAGGTAATCGCCGCGCCGCACATGGATTGAGACCGACTCGCAACCGCGTATCTCGTCCATCAGTTCGGCATTCCGTCCCTCCAGCGGAGGCCTGAACACAAAGATCGAGCGAAGTTCATCCTCGTCGAAATAATCCATCGCATAATTCGACCACAGCAGATAGTCCTTGGCGGGATCAAGCCGGTCAAACACGGTCCAGTCCGCATGCTTGAGGACCGGGAACGTAATATGCGTCGGCTTCGGACCGACAATCCGATCGCGAAGCTGATACAGTCCGTTCATCACCTTCGCGAACCATCCATGCCAAGGGTAGAAGTTGGCCAGACGGCGAAGCGTCTTCCAATCAATACTGTCGTGTTCGATGCCAAATACGCGGTCAAGTTCATAGCCATTGTGCTCCATGTAGCGCCGCCAATCGCTGGCAACGGCCATCTTGACCTCCACGTCCGGAAACTTCCGTTTCAGGATTCGCAAGAACGCATACTGGTTCATCTGGCTCGCAAGCCCGCCGTAAATGCCTACCGCAAACATAGTCCCAGACCCTTCTTCAGGTAGTACTTGATTCGCGAACCAAATTCGAACGGCAGATTCAATGCCGCGCGTACCGCCTTCCAGCGATAGGACGGCAAGCCGAACGTCGTGGCGAGATGATTCAGGTAGTAGGCGTGCTTAAGGCAAAGAAACGAAGGATACTTCGCGAACTCCGCCCGCACCGCCCGCGTCGCGATGAGGTTCGGCGCGATCACCACGCGCCCCTTCACATGGCCGATGAAGCCGAACATGTGCGCGTAGCTCGTCCACAGTTTCGCTTCCGCGAACGAAACGTCGAAGAGCGAACGGCGGAAGATGTTGGCCGTAATGAGCGTGTGCGTGATGGCGAGAGCGCTTTTCCGCCCGGCCTCGCCCAGCAGGCAGGAACGGTAATCGGGGTAGGTCTTCGTCTCCGCCGAAAACTCGTCGGCGATCACGAGATCCGGCGTCTGCTCAAGCAGACGAAGCACCCGTTCAACGCTCCCTTCCGGCGTCAGGTCGTCATCGCCCACGAGCCACACGTAGTCGCCATGCGCTTCACGGATGCACACGAGAAAATTGGGGTCGCCGCCGACGTTCGTCCTGTTCGTCCAATGGCGGAGCGACGGGCTCGACAACGTCTTCAGGTAGGCGGCCGTCCCGTCCGTCGAGGCGTTGTCGCTCACGCAGAGTTCGACAGTCCCGGAAGCCACGGCATCGACCTGCGGCAGCAGTCCCGCCAGCAGCTCACGCAGGTACGGGAGACGATTGTAGGTCGGAATGCAGATGGAGAGGAGAGGGTGCGTCACCAGTACCCTCCGCTCTCGATCTGCATGAAGTTCTGAGGACGCTCTGCGTCAAGCGGACGCGACCAGGCGTCGTTGTAGAGTCCATTCGTGTATTTCGGCCTCGCATCCCAACGCCGTCCCTTGATGCCGAACAGCAGTTGCGTAATCCCGCCAAGGTGCAGGGCCTTCTTCCCCAATTCGCGCTTGACGTACGCGCCGATGCTCATCCCATAGGCCCCAGCGCCAATGATCGCGATATCGAAATCAAGTTTCGAGATATCGTCAGTCATGCGATTCAAGGCATCAAACCAGGTCTTGTGCGGCGTTTTCAGCCCGATTGCGGACTGGACGCTACGGTAGGTGAGAAGTTCAAAGTCGGGAAGGACATCGGGATTCCTGAAAAGCCGCTTCCTCTTATCATACTGCATCCGGATCGTGTCGGTGGAAGGATGCACAACGAGCACCCTCTTGCCCTCAAGTGCCTTTGTCCATGGACGGTCATCCCAGAAAGGCTCAAGGTCATCCAGCGGGACTGCGACCACATTAGGAAACCATGTCTTCTTCAGACGCTTCTCCCCCGCAAGCCAGCATCCCAGCAAGTCTATCTGCCGGGAATCCTCAAGTGCGCAATCCGCAAACTTCTCCAGATCACGATTCGTCTCCGGGAAATAGCCAGCATTCCATACGATTCCGGCCCGGATCGAGTTGTCCCACCAGAATGGCCCGGATTTTCCACAGCACATACGCACAAGCTTTGATAGCCGATTCCCGGATGCGCGCACATCGATACCTCGCAGGATCGTCTCCATTTCTCCAGACCCGAAGCGCGCAACCAGGCACGGGCTATCGCCCATGAGCAACTCATATATGGCGTCATTCGCCTCCGATCCCGTCAGATCGACGGGAAGCATCGCATGGTCGGAAACTCCAGAAAGAAGATTCCCGAAAAGGATGCGCTGTCCGGCTACAATGCATCGCGTCACCTTCGCCTTCAAATCGTAGGGATAACCAGGAAGCTCTCGTCCGTAAATCATAAGGCACACACCTTTCGGTCATATAAATTCGCGCAGTAGTACCGTCCGTAGTCGAAGTGTTCCGCGAAAGCGCGGCATCCGGAGAAGTACGATCCAGGATCATGGCGGATCTTCGCGATCGCACCATGCAGGCCAGACGCGGAATCGATGACTTCGCCCGCATGGAAGCGTTCCACGAACGGAACGATTTCCGATATGCGGGTCATTATCACCGGCAGCCCCATCTCGATTGAACTCTTCACCTTCCCCGGATCGGCGTAATGCGTGAAGTTGCTCGGCATCGAATCGTAAAGGGCGAGCGAGGCAAAGCATTTCGCCGCCTCATTGCGCAATTCCCCGTCGGAAACGAAGCGATCTGGGAAGAAGACTCGTCCCTCCATCCGCCCCTCGGCGATGCGGCGACGGATCTCGTCTCCAAATCCATTTGCCGAGGCCCCCAACAGCGACAGCGAATATTCCCCGTTGCCAGCAATGAAATCGAGCGTCTCCTCCACCCCCTGCCCGCCACGAAGCTGTCCGACGAGCAGCAATCTGCTCGACGCAACATCTCCAAACTGCGTTGGCGGCTTCATGCCGAGCATCAGCGGCTCGGTATCAGGCATGCCCACGGCACTGCCGATGGCATGCGTAAGCGGACGGTACACATCGCACTTCGGCGCATAAAAACGGGCGCATGCGTTGAAGAGACGGCTTTTCACCGTCCCATCCGGAAAATGATCCCATTGCCAAAACATCGTGTGCACATTCTTCATGGAGCATAGTCCCATGGCCAGAATTGGATGGGTAAACATCGCCGTCACACGATCCTTGCCGGCGCGAAAGGCGTTCAGCTCCCTGCGCCAATGCCTAAGCATTCCCCAATAGTAGCCCGGACACGATAATGCGAAGCCGAGCCTCCGTTCCTCGACAAGCCGCCCATCCTCATAGCGACGGAACATATGCCCGCCCCTTCCGAAGCGCGTCTGGAAATAGACAAGCCCGAGATGCCGCGTGTTCGCGATAAGGTATTCGTCGATGTGCCCGCAGAACTGGAAGCTCGCCTGCGCAAAGACGTTCTCGTAGCGGAACGACCTCATCACCTGAACCCGATTGTGCGGTAGAGACCGCAGATTCCCGCAAGCGTTCCTCCTGCATACGCAAGTCCGCAAAGCGGCGCACCGTGCCGCATGGCCAGAAGGAGATAGTAGCACGCCGTCATTGGGGCGAACGTCAGCATGACGACAACAGCCTGGTACCACCTGAAATGGCGACGGGCGAACTTCATGCGGTTGCGCCCGAACGTGTAGGCACGCTTCGGACGCTCAATGCCGAATCCACGCAGGGGAGCCTTCTTGTCCGCCTCGACGTAGCCAAGATGGTTGGTGCGGGCACGCGACGAGATCCACCCCCCGCCCACCTGCTTCGTCACGCGTATGCCGAAATCCGCCTCGTCGAACTGCATTCCGTAGCCCTCATCGAAGCCGTTCACCTGCTCAAACGCCGCCTTTGTCGTCATGAAGGCGTTTGGGCTGTAGGATGTCGGCCATTCAAGACCTTCCGGCAGGCTGTTCAGACGACAGTTCGGCGGTGTCGCGTCCCTTCCCTGGGAAGTCCACGGATTGTAGTAGGATCCGGTCGTCCACACTG
>SAMEA104315424__coassemble_468_pt1 | contig 33923 bp, 21 predicted proteins | sample SAMEA104315424__metabat2_low_PE_034 | metagenome-assembled genome bin SAMEA104315424 (sample SAMEA104315424) | gut metagenome | biome: Monkey gut; feature: monkey-associated habitat; material: faeces | place: China | collected 2013 | reverse complement strand
GGCGCCTGCCGCATCGGAGAACGCTTCGCTTGACGAGACCGAGCGGCCGCGGCCGGTGGCCGTGACCGTCCCGCCCGCCGTGCCAGTCACGGAGATGGAGCCCGACGGCGCGACCTTGAACCAGCCGGAAAGCTCCAGGTTCCTCTTCAGGGCCTTCACGTAGTCCGGACTGCCGCCGACCTGGACCGAGACGGTGACCTTCGCTGCGCCCTGCTTCACCACGTTCACCTGCAGCGCAGAGGCGCTTGACGCCGCCACAGCCACGAGACAGCACAGAAATCCAACTCTAATCTTCATCTTTCCATCATTCCTTTCGTTTTGAAAAAAAAATCCTATCGGCCCTGCCCTCGCCAGGCCTCAGCTCACTCCTCGCGTCGAATTGCGGTAGAACTGGACGAATTCCTTCACCTCGTCGAACTGCTCCACGTCGTTCTCCACCCTCTCAAGGGCCTGCGACCGGTTCAGCCCGGAATGGTATATGAACCTGAAAGCCTCCTTGAGCGCGGATATCACGTCCCGCGAAAAGCCCCGCCGCGTAAGGCCGACCACGTTCGGGCCGATGACCTTCAGGGACCCCTCTACCATGTCGCCGAGCATGAACGGCGGGAAGTCCTGGCGGATCTTGGACATCCCACCCACCATCGCGTGGCGGCCGACGCTGCAGAACTGGTGCGCCGCCGCGCATCCGCCCACGATGGACCAGTCCTGGAGATGCACGTCGCCGGCGAGCTGCACGGAGTTCGAGCAGATCACGTGGTTTCCGAGGATGACGCCGTGCGCGGCGTGGCAGTACGCCATGAAAAGGCAGTCCGAGCCTATCACGGTCTTCTCGCCATCCTTCGTGCCGAGGTGCACCGTGGCGAACTCGCGGATGACCGTGCGATCCCCGATCTCCACGTACGACACGGACCCCTCCTGGTACTTGAGATCCTGCGTCTTCATCCCTATCAGGGCATACGGGAATATCTGGCAGGCCTCCCCGATCGTCGTATGCCCGTCGATGATCGCGCCCTGCCCGATGGTCGTTCCCGCGCCTATCTTCGCGTTTGCGCCTATGGTCGCATACGGCCCGACCTTCACGCCGTCTCCCAGCCGGGCATCCCCGCTCACCATCGCCGTAGGGTGTATCTCAATTGCCATGTCAGGTTTCTCCTAAAGGTTTTTCGGTATGAGGTACGAGGCGAGCGCCAGGCACGCCAGAACCGGAATCCATATGAGGAACTCCGGCTGCGCCCGGAAGTTCTTCGAAAGGTTCGACATCAGTATCACGACAAGGTAATACGAAAGCGCCACCGCGATGGAGATGGCCATCCCGATGGAACTCTCCTTGCGCTGCGCACGGATGCCGAGCGGAATGCCCACGAGGACGAAGCACACGGAGGCGAACGCGAACACCCACCGCTTCTGGAATTCGGTCTGGATGTCGCTCAGATACCGCTTGGCGAGATACTTCTCAGACCCCTTCCTGCTCGTGCCCTTGGCCTTCTCCACGACCGCCTTGGCGTTCCTTATCGCCCCCAGCATCTCGAAAAAGCGGAAATCCTTTTCCTTGCGCCTGTACTTGGAGTCCTTAAGCGCATCGACGACCCTGTGCTGGTAGCGGGAAAGGCTCGCGCTGCCGGGATGCTCCTCGTCAAGCGGATCCACGGTGATGTCGTGAAGGTCAAGGCATATGTCACGGCCCTCGCTCGTGACGAGGGCCTTCTTGGCCTTTATCTCCCTCACGAACTTCTTGCTGGAATAGTCTATTACGATGAGGTTGTGCAGCCAGTTCCCCTCCTTGGACTCGAAGTATATCTTGGCCTTCGGAAAATCGTCTATCACCCGCCCCGGCTCAAGGAGCTCGAGCCCGGACCCCACGGAGATGCGCTTCGCGAGGTTGCGGCGAACCTCATGCCCGCGCGGGACGATCTCATTGTTGATGAAAAGCCCGAATGCCGTCATGGCCACCGCAAACAGTATGGGCCAGCGCATCACGGAAAGGAGGTTCACGCCGCATGCGCGCATCGCGGCGATCTCGGAATCTGCGGACATCCTTGAGAAGACAAGCACGGACGACACGAGCAGCGCAAGCGGGATCGTCCACTGCATCGTCTCGGGGAAGCACACGAGGGCGAACCTCCCTACAAGCTCAAGCGGAATGCCGGAGAGTATGTACCCGACGATCTGCACCATCAGGCCGATCGTCAGAACAAACGACAGCACGAGAAACGCCAGCAGGAAGGACGTGAAAAACGACCCGAAGATATATCGATGGAGTGTCTTCATCAAATGCGGGGGATTGTACCAAATAAGGCCTCGCGAGGCAACCTTGGACGCTTCACCGGCTGATGCCGAGACGGCTGAAGGCGAGGCTTGTCGCCTGCCTCCCCTTCGGGGTCCGCTCCAGATACCCTTCCATTATCAGGAACGGCTCATAGGCCTCCTCAACGGTGTCAGGCTCCTCCCCCACCGATACCGCGATGGTGGAGAGACCTACTGGCCCGCCGTTGAACTTCACGCATATCGTCTCGAGTATCCTGACATCCATCTCGTCGAGCCCGTGCGGATCGATCTCGAGCAGCTCAAGCGACTCTCTGGCCACGTCTCCGGTTATGCGGTTCCCCGCTCTGACCTGCGCGTAGTCGCGCACCCGCCTCAGGAGGTTGTTCGCGATTCGCGGAGTGCCGCGCGAGCGATGCGCGATCTCGATCGCGCCAGCGTCGTCGATATCCACTCCGAGCCTTGCGGCCGAGCGCTTCACGATTTCGGCAAGATCCTCCGGCACGTAGTAGTCGAGGCGGTTCACAAGGCCGAACCGCGCGCGCAGCGGGGCCGCGATAAGCCCTATCCGCGTCGTCGCGCCGACAAGGGTGAAGCGAGGCAGCTCAAGACGCACGCTGCGGGCATTCGGCCCCTGGTCGATCATGATGTCGATCGCGAAATCCTCCATCGCCGAGTAAAGGTACTCCTCCACCGTCTTCGCCATGCGGTGGATCTCGTCTATGAATACGATGTCCCCAGCCTCCAGGGACGTGAGCAGCCCGGCAAGGTCGGCAGGCTTCGTGAGCACCGGGCCGGATGTCGTCTTCACCCTCACGCCCATCGCTTCGCCGAGGATGTACGAGAGCGTCGTCTTGCCAAGGCCGGGCGGACCCGAAAACAGCACATGGTCGAGAGTCTCGCCACGCTCCTTCGCGGCCTGAACCGCCAGCATGAGCCTATCGCGAATCTTCTGCTGGCCGACGAATTCGGCGAACTCGGATGGCCTCAGGCGATTGTCGAACGCCGCATTCCGCCGATTAAGTGTCTCGCTTGTACGGGTAGTGTCCATGGATGGCTGCGAATTATACCACAAACGGATAGTGGCTTCGGAGAGCTGCCAATACACCAACCTGATGATATGGTGATGGCAGACAGGAAAGTCATCTGTGACGCGAAGTGAACAACACTTTTGAGGGCATCCATCCCACAGCTATTGAATCGGCCTTGGCAAGCCAGCGTGAAATGCGTTCTGCCTTGGGAACGCTTTCCCCCCAATACTCTACAAAGAGAGCGTCATCCAGTTGTTCAGCCGCCGCAATCATGTCATCTTCGAGAAGTTTCAACGCCCTCTCTATATACAATCCACCATTATCATCGTTATTCGGGTTGGCAACGCTTCCGGCAGAGAACAGATCCCGCGCCTGATGGCACAAGACCCCATGGAACGACAGCATGAACATCACGACGTCATCATATTTGTTTCGAGCCCTGCCAGACTTCAACACCGACGGGCAAAGCAACACCGCCTCGGCCCGAAGTCGCGTCTTCTCCGCCTGACTCAAATTCGTATAGAGCCTAATGTTCGCCGGCAACGTGTGTTCGTCGCCATTGCTGTCATCAATCCACCACAGCCGCTCCCCTGGGTGTTTCTTGCGCGCGTATTCACGGACATACCGCATTTTTCCGTGGACATCGAGTTTTGAAAACTCACCATATGATATTCCCATCATCTCGAAAAGCGATGGATGCTTGCCCCTTCCATCGGCAGCCAACTCCACTTCGAAGCGTGGAACGTGCGATGTGCGCACATGAACAACGCTCTTTTCATAATCTCCCCATCGCACTTCGGGCTTGCCGCCCATTTTGCCAAAAACAATGTAAATGTACTTTACCCCGGCAGTACGATGTGATTCCAAAATGCTATTGGCTATACTCTTCCACGTGTCGGACAGCGTAAACTTCACTTCAACGCCATATTCGCCAAGGGCTATGTCGGGGAATCCCTGTGGAGGCGGTGTAAAATCCACACGCAACGCCCCCTCATCCCGGATGAGATCGTTGAGAACCTCCCGAACACGCCGTTCAAACTGCAACGCGGTGGAAAAGCCCTTGGCTCGGGCTTCGTGTGTCAATGTTCCGCAGCACACGTCCAACAGTCGCTCGAACTCAACCTTATTCATTGCCACCATCCAACGCCTTTCTTACCGCCAGCGCAATGTGCCAAGCCAAGACAGGTGGAACCGCATTTCCGATTTGGCGCTCCGTCTCACGAATGCCATTCGGAAATACGAAAGAATCTGGAAATGACTGGATTCGGGCAGCCTCCCTCATAGATATTCGCCGAGGCAAGCTGTAATGGAACTGTATGTTACCGTGGCATTCGGCCCGAATCGTATAGCCGGGACGATCTGCAACCATTCGCCTATTCCCCTGTTCGCCCGAAGGTGCCGCCACACTCCATACGTGAGAAAACGCCTTGTCCCAATCCCTGTCCTCGAGGTCGCCCAGAGCCTCTTTTGCCGTGATCGGCTTGTCCGGCACTGGCTTGGGGTAAACGAAACGTCCAATGTCCGACCGGGTTCCAACAAATACAATTCTTTCCCGTGTCTGCGGAACGCCATACTCCTCTGCGTGATAAACGTGGTATGTCACATCATAGCCAAGAGACCTAAAGTCCGTCAGAATCGTATTGAACGAATACTCATTCTGCTTCAACATGAGACTGCCGACATTTTCCGCGACGAATGCCCTTGGTTTCAGCTTGCGCACTGCATCTACTATGTAGGTGTAAAGGCAACTCCTCCGCCCTTTGATGCCGAGCATCTTCCCGTTTATCGATATGTCCTGACATGGAAACCCCCCCATGACGACGTCAACGCCATTGGGCATGGTGCCGATTGCATCCTTGATGTCTCCGCATACCACATGGCCTCCTAGATTCCGCTCATAGGTCTTGCAGGCCGCCGGATTCAGTTCGTTCGCCCATACAATGTCAAAACCCGTTCGACGATACTCTTTCCCCAAGAAATTGAACCCACCGACAAACCCGAGATCCATTCCTCCGCACCCTGCGAACAACGATGCTATGCGATATGTCTTTCTCGTTGCAGCACGACCAGACACGGCCGATGCGATATCGGTGTCCGTATTCCCTGGCGCTGTCGGCAGCTTCTTGTGCATCATCGGTCTCATCCTGCTTTCTGATGGGAGCAATTATACCACAAACCCAACCGCCGGACTCATGCGGATAACCAGAGTCCGGCAAGCGCTCGTGCGTATCTGGCTTGATCAGCCGCCAAAGACCCGACTACTACTCCGCCTCAATCCGCCACGGGTCGCAATTCAGCCCGCAGAGCACCTTCGTGAGCTCAAAGCGCAGGTCCCGTGACGGATCTGGCACAACGAGCACCGCTGCTATCTCCGCAGTCTCGGTGTTGCTCCATGAGCGGAACTGTATGCCGTCCGCCGCAGGATACTCGGCGACGCGGATCACCGGATACGGGTACCCGGTGCCGGGATGCCACGGGTAGTCCCACTTGAAGTTGGCCGGCCCGCCGGGGCACCCGAAGCGCGCGCGCTTGTAGTTGCATCCGAGGTTGTGCGACGATCCAGCGTCCGTGGACTTCAGCCCCGGCCATATCATCCTGAGGCACTGCGTGTCGTGCAGACCCATCTCAGGGACTGGACCATCCGCGTTCATGAACCGGTTCAGGTTCAGCACCGCATATTTTCCGGCAGGCAGCGGATCGAACTTGAACGCGACCTCCGCGCCATGGTTCGCCTGGGAAAGGCGTCCGCGCACCTGCGGACTCATCGCGTCCGGCTCCATGCGCCTCGCGCCGCCCGTCATCTTCGCATCCCTGGCTACGGCGAATCGCACGCCCGTGCCCACAAGCACCGCAAGCGTCTTTTCCGCCCCGCCATCCACAATGGTCGCGGAGCAGAAGCGCGCATCGCCCTTCGCGGCATCAGCCGAAAGTGTAAGCTTGCCGCCGGAAAGCGTCGCCCGAAGGCCTCCCGTCGTCCTCACCGTGGCGGATGGCGACGCCCCGATCACGTCGAGCGTCGGACTCTTCGCCGGGTCGAATGCGTAGAAAAGCGTCTCCGCGCCAAGCACCGCGCCGGACGATGCCGCAGCCGGGATCGAAATGCGTCCCGCCGGCGCCCGACCCTGCACCGTGACGCGGGCGCCAACGCCGGAAGTCGCCTTGAGCGTCAGCCTGTTGCGCCCCGCCTTCAGTCTGCCTGGGAATATGCGCGGATTGAGCTGCACTTCGGTGGAGGCCGAAAATTTCGCCACATCGCCGATCGGGGCCTTTACCCTCACGAGATATGCGTAGCGCGCGCGCACCGCATACCCTGCGGGGTTCGCGAGCGGACGGAACGTCTTGCCGTTATCCGTGGATATCTCGATCTCGGCCTTGGTCCCGTCGCGCCTGACCGCCGAGTATCCCGCCTCCACGATCGGGTAACCGCCGCCGTTCACGCGGTAGCAGAACGAATCCGCACTGACCTCGGCGAACGCCGGATTGCCGGCGCTCGGCGCACCGTTGTAGCGTATGAATCCGCTGAGGTACTGCGGGAACGCCCGCTCCGTGCGCTGCAGAAACACCTTCTCCGTGTCGGCATGGCAAAGCGCGGTGGCGTCAGGACGGTACATCGACGCATAGCCGCGATACGGCCCGGTCTTCGACCTGACGACAAGGTCGTTGCAGTTGCCGTCGTTCACCTGCCACACCCGGAAGCTCTCGCCGGGGTTCAGTGTGACGCCGATCTTGGCTACGCAGTCCGGCGTCTGCACCCAGTGTCCCCGGGTCGATTTGCGCGTGAAGCACTCCGGCTCGATCCCAAGGCGCGGGAATATCCCGCACTCGTTGTCGGCCTCCTCAAGCCCGGCCGCCGTCTCGTTGTCCATGGCGGGGAAGAACTTGCGGAACGACACGTCGTATATGTGGTTCTTGCCGCCGTAGAAGACCTGCTGGAAGCTGTGCCCGTATCCACCGGTCTGGACCGCCGGACACTTCGCCACAGCGACGAACAGGTTCGCCGCCAGGTTGTTTAGCGGGCCGCACTCGAAGCCGCAATAGCCGTTGAACATGTACATCGCGTTGTATTCGACGTCGCGAGGCTTGTCGCTCCCCGGCTGGAACATTGCCGTATGGTTCATGAAGTAGTCCATCGACGACAGCACAAAGCCGAACAGCCTGTCGGCCCTCTCGCGGTCTGGCAGCGCGTCAAGGCGCAGGGTGTCCGCAAGATCCCCGTAGCTGCGGGGATCCACATCCCCGGCGTTGAGGACTATCGGATACGTCAGCGGGGTTCCCGATTCGTTCGATATCTCTACGAAATCCGTCGTGACCTTCTCCGGGCAGTCAAACTCGAACGCCTCGCCGGGCTTTAGAAGCGCAACCTTCCTGAATGGACGCCTTGCCGCCTCGAAGTCTGCGGCGGTCGGGAGATCAGGATAGTTGTCGCCGTTCAGCGCCACAGCGGGGTCGTTCTCCAGCAGGATTCCCTTCGGCCAGTAAGGCACGGATCTCCCGCCAATGCGAAGGTCCCGCGCCTCGCGCCCGGCGCCTAGCGACCTGGTCGTGCCGGGTATCCACCCGATGCCTCCGCCCGACACGCCGTCGAAGCTGTCGTCAAAGGAGAACAGGGCCCGCGTATCCCCATCCAGGCTGAACGTCTTTGCGGGCTTGAAGTCTCCGCCGTAGCGCCTGCCCGTTGAGACGCGCAGAAGGTCTGCCGCGCCTTCGAAGAAGGGCCTCGTCGGGTCGATGCGCTCAAGCTTCCTTGCGCTCAGCCAGTTGGACCCGAGGTAGAACTCCAGCCCCCCCTCGTCGTTAGGATACTTGATTTCGGGGTCGGCAAGATCCAACGCCTTCAGCTTCGGCACCGGAAGCTTCAGTGCGCTTCGCCCGTCCACGAACACCTCGGCCACATCGCCCGGCGCCCACTGCATCGCGAGATGGCACCACCTGCCCTCCGGTAGCTTCACGGCCGCAGAGCCTTTGTACACCGTATTGAACCGATCCCTGAGCACTACATCCACCTTGCCCGGCAGGGGACTGTACGACAGCTCGAGCATGGCGCCCTTCCCGCCGATGCACATGTGGGCGCGATAGCTCTGGTAGCACTGGAAGAGTATGATCGGGCGGCACTTCGTCTCGCCCTTGTCCGTGTATGTCGAGGGCTTCCAGTCGCTCTTGAACCACGATTCCACAGTTCCGGCCCCGGCCGGGAAGAATATCCTGCGCTCGTCGCGCAGCTGCACCGACTCGGCCCAGCTCGCCTGCGAGCGCGTCTGGTACCAGAACGCCTTCTCGTCCGCACCGCCAAGGCGGATGGCGAGATCGCCCGGTTCGCCGGAGACTCCGGCGGCGAAATTCGACTCGTCGTATTTCGGGAACGGCAGGAACTCCGCCGGACGCAATACAAGCGATTTCATCCGAAGGCACGGCATCTTCCCGTTCGCGTCTGCGTTCGGCATCCCGTAGAGGTCGTACGGTTTGGACGACGCACCGATCTTCATGAACAGCCGGACGGTCTTGGCTTCGGTGTGGATGCGGCCTCGCTCGACGAACCTGAAATCGCTGCTCGCCGGAAACATCAGTCCCGTCCAGCGCCTGTCCACCACAGACTCCGGCAGCGTTTTCCCCTCCGCGTCAAGCTGCTGGACGCGAAGCATGAGCCGGCAGCTCACCGGAGCGTCGTTCCCCAGCTCCATCTCGAACCTCACGGAGCGTCCGCCAAGCCCAGGCGGCACGGCAATGTCGTACGTCGCCTCCGGCTCGCCCAGCGAACGGGCGGCGAACGTGAGCGCCCCCCCTTCCGCCTTGTCGATCTTCATCCTTGGAGTCGCGCCCCACTTGGCGGTGGACGCCAAGGCCTCGGCAAAGAGATTGTCTGTGCGGTTGGGGTCGGAAACGGAAAGCGGCTTTTTGGAATCAATCCTGCAGACAAGCCCCGTGGTCCCCTGCGGAACATTGAACCGCAGGAACACGCATCCGTCCGTGCGCCCCGGAAGGACTGCCACCTTAAGAGCCTTGCGCCCCTTGCCGGAAAGCGCGCTGACCGCGAACCCGGAGCCGGGCTTCACCCCGGCACGGGATACAAGCTTGTTGGTAGATACCTCAACCTCGTACGGGAGCGTCGCATCCCAACGCCTGTTCCACTCCAGGGCGAACTCCGGGGCCGATTTGCCGCCCGCCGCAGCCTTTGTGCGCCTCTGCGTCTCCGCCGGGAATGCGGCGCACGGCCAGCAGGTCGAGTTGTCCCAGGGGTACACGGACATCTGGAGCAGAGCCGTCTTCTCGCCCGACTGGCTCGGATACTTCACGATCAGTCGGTTGCGTCCCGGCCTGGCGGGTATGTCCATCGTAAGGGACTTCAGCGGCAGCCGTTCGCCGTTTAGGAAAGCGACGGCCCGCCGCGTCCAGTTCGGAGCCGTGCACCGCAATATGGTCACTGCATTGCTCGGCACGTCGAACTGCACCGCAGCCACCTCGTACGCCCGGTTCGCCCGCAGGAGGCCCTGCTCCTTTCCCGTGTACTGGCGCCGACGCGGGGATGCGTTGTACCATGCCGCCCCGGGGAACGCGACGCTATTCCACTTATGCCCGCCCAATACGGGCAATGAGCCTGTCCCGGCCGATGCGTCCAGCAACGTCGCATCGTCGGCGTCAAGCGCATCCATCGGCCCGGCATGCCGGACGGCATCGACAAGGTTCGGCGCAACCTTCGCGTCGGGCGTCTCTGCGGTAGCCCACAGACGCCGGCGTGTGCCGCCAAGCGTGAAGTCCGCAGACGCCGCATACTGCGACGCGCCCGAAGGAAGCGGAAGGTAGTGCGATCCGGCTCCGCACGAAAGCACTCGCGCTGCGGTCTCGCCCGGCGCCACCCGGCCGATCCTGAACGTCTGCCGCCGCGTCATCCACTGCGGCGCAAGGTGCACCACGCACCAGACATCCTCGATCGGATCCTTGCCCCTGTTCGTGAACGAGACCCCGACCGTGCCGGACGCCAGGTCTGGCACGACCGAAAGGGACGCATCCGTGGACTTCCGAGACACATCGCGCACATCGTCCGCGATCCACGCGCCCGGCAGGGCACAGCCGAGATCCTCGAGCATCCGCACGACTCTGCGCGAATACATCCCGCTGTACGATTTCTCAAGCGCCGCCTGAGGCGTCACGCGCGGAGCGACGTTGCGCCCGGTCTTCACCTCTTCCGCGATCCTCGCGTCGAGAACGGTCCGGCACATCGCGTTCGCGGACATCCCTTCGAGGTCCGCAAGGTCGAAAGACGGCACGCCACGCCGCCCGTCCAACGCAGCATCGTACTGGCGCACCTGCGGCGGCAACCCGAGGACTTCCCTCAATGCGGACGGATCTTCGCGGACATCCCTGACCTCGAGTTCCGGCGCGTTTGTCGCGCCTACGGGCTTGTGGCGCAGCTTGCCTATGCGTATGTTCTCCGCAAAAAGCCTCTTCGGCGGCAGTTCGGCATCGCCACGCACCTTCACGGCGAATCCGGCCTCGCCGCAAACGACGTTGCGCACAAAGATGTTCGATATCGCGGTCGGCCACGTCTTCTCGGCCTTCTTCGTAAGCTCCTTCACTGGATTGCCGTCGTAGTACATCTCGGTCTCGAACACGGCCTGGCTCGCGGACACGCCCCTTATGTTCTCCATCCACACGTTGTCCACGAACGCCCCGCGCTTGGAGTTCGTCTTCACGTAGAGGAATCGCCAGCACTCCGCCTCGACAGTGCAGTCCGTCATGTAGATGTTGCGGATGCCGCCCGAGACTTCGCTTCCGATTGCGAGGAGCGTATGTCCGTGGACTGCGCGGCAATTGCGGATCACCACGTTCTGCGTGGGGATGTTGCGCTTGCGTCCCGACTCGTTGAACCCGCTCTTGATCGTGTACGTGTCGTCGGTCTGGTCGAGCGAGCAGTTCTCTATCAGCGCCCGGTTGCACGACTCGAGGTCGAGGCCGTCGGTGTTCGGTCCGGTGCAGACAGAATCGACGCCGCGCATCACTATGTCCTCGCATACGCGGAAGTGCATCGTCCAGGCGGGCGATCCACGCACCTTCACGCCCTCCACGCGCACGTTCTTGCACCGCTCGAAGTGCATCACCTGCGGACGGGGGAAACCCCTCTGCGGATTGATCATGAAATTGTCGTGCCAGTACGCCACATCGCTAAGGATCGTGCCGTCGCCCATCACCGCGACATTCGTGCAGGCATTCGCCCCGATGAGCGCCTGGTGAGTCATCGTGGGCCTGCCGTTCGGCTGGAGCGGCGCCCGCATCACTATTACCGGATCGTCGGGAAAATGGAGCGTCGCCCCCTTCTCCACGACAAGCGCAACGTTGCCCTTGAGCCGAAACGCGCCCGAAAGCCATTCGCCTGGCGGCAGGACGACGCGTCCGCCGCCGGATTTCGATGCGGCCTCGATCGCCGCCTCGATCGCCTCGGTGACGGGCTTGCCGTCCGCCTTCGCCCCATATGCGGTAATGGGAAAGTCGCGCGCAGGCGGCGTCCATTCAGACACCGTAAGCGGAAATGGAGCACCCTCAACGACGAGAGGCTTTACCTCGGCGCGGACTCCAGAGACCGCCACGCACAGGCAGGCGGACAGAAAACCAAAGAACATCAACGAATCTCTGTGAATCATAACTCTCCTCATAGGCATTTACGATTTTTCGATTTACGATTTACGATTGCATTGGAGGATTTGCGATTTTTCGATTTACGATTGCATTTAGCCATTTATAGATTTAATGATTTACCGTAGCGACGACGTCCTCGTCGTCGTGCGGCGATTTCATCGAAATCGCCCTGCCAATGCGTTGCGCAAAGCTGATTCGTACAAGATCGGTACCCCAAATACTTAAATCAACAAATGACTAAATGCAATCGTAAATCATAAATCGTAAATCGTAAATCCCACTACCATCTACCATCTATCAACTATCAACTACCAACTACCTAACACTCAACGCCAGACCTGTCGGACGCACGCTTATCTTGCCGCCATTCGGGAAGTGCGACGCATAGCGCGTGAACGAGGCGCCCGAAGCGGCATTTCCGTACGTACCGGCGGACAGCCTGTTGCCCTCGTGATCGTATGCGGCGGCAAAGCCCTGGGATGCTCCCGCCGGAATGTCGATCTGCCAGGCATCGCCATCGGCGCCAAGGTGAAGCACGGCGTTCTTGCCGCTGAAATGGGTGCCGTTGACAAGCCTGAGCGTGCCGCTGCCCTTCACCGTCACGTTCGTGCCGTTGAGCCAAGTCCCATCCCCGGCAAATTCAAGCGTCCCGGCGGACACCGCCAGATCTCCGCACGATGCGACCGCGTTCGTAACCGAAAGAGTGCCTTCGCCACACTGGTGCAGGCCAACTCCGCCCGTGATCTTGCCGGACACGTAGCGGTATCCTTCAGGATCCCCTTCGAGCCATCCCTCGAATATCTCCATCATTGCGGGATATTCGCCGGCCAGTTCGCCCTTCTTCAATACGGCAAGCTTCCGGCAGCGTTGCGTAGTGGAGTGGAGGTCAAGCCTGTAGCTTTTCCCGCCGCTGTTCGCCACGCAGCTACCCACGCTGCCGCCATCGCCGCCTATCTGCACAATGCCGTTCGTAATCACATGGTCTACCGCCGTCTCCACGACCATGTCGCCGGAGTTGTACGGGCCGTACCCGAGGCACAGGTAGTTGAACGTGTTGTTCGGCACCTCGAAGATGATGCGCCCCGGCCCCGACGGGTTGAACCCGGCCGACTCCTGGCAATCCACGGGCACATTCCGTATGCGAAGCGTGCCGGGGCCGTACTTGCGGAACGAATGCGAGCCATAGAGACCTCCAGAGAGGATCAGTTCCGAGTCGGACTTGACCTCCACGCCCTGATGCTCCCTAAGGCTGTAGCGCAGATACCCGGCAAACTCGTTCGTCGTGTTCGGAGCCGTCGTGATTGAGCGTCTTCCGATGGCGCTCTTTACGAGCATGGACTTCTTGACGGTGGCGTTGTCAAGCCACAGGCCGTTGTTGACAAAAATGGTGTCGTTCACAAGTCCGCCCTGGTTCAGGTTTAGGACTATGGAATCAAGGCTGTCATCCCCAGGCTTGCCAGTGTAGACGCCATCCGGGTTGGAGAGCAGGCCGGACACGCGGACAAGGCTTGCCGTGACGGTGATCGATCCGCCAAAATAGTTCGTTCCTTCGAAGCACACCCTGCCCGTGGCGTTTGCGGCCTGCCCCCTGCCGTCCACGAATATCCTGTGTGCGCCCATCTCATCAATGCTTTCGTTCAGCGCATTCCTTATGACGAGCGTCTGGTTCGTGTCGGCGTGGAACGTAAGCTGGGCGAGCGCCCTGATCGGATTGTCTATCACGTAGGTGTGCGCCGTCGCAGCGGCATCGTTTGTCAGTGCGGAGATGCGCGGGCCGACCGCAATCGGGTGCGCCGGCTCGCTGCGCGAGAGCGTGAAGCCGGCCTCGCCATCCGCCGCCCTGAACAGCATCTCATGCACTGCGACATCGGAATCGACGGTCGCCGCCGCCCCGGACTTCGCGAACACGGCGGCAAACGTACCGTACTTTAGGTCGACCTGCGGATCGTCCCAGTTGCCGGCGTCCGTAAGCGATGCGGACTTGGCTCCAGTCCAGGCGACCTGGCTGGCCTCGCCACCAGAGACGACGATCGAGCCACCCTTCAGGCTCGGCAGCGTCTCCGGCGTAAAGCATCCAATGGCGTATGTCCGGCCGTTCACGGTGAGGTACTTCACACTCAAGCCAGAGCCTTCCGGAAGAGACAGGCTCGCATTCTCCCCTATCGTGACGGTCTCAAGCGCAGACGTGAACGGGTTGACGGAAGCCTGCGACGCATCGAAGCTGCCGTTGACGGTCAATTCACGCACAGATGCCAGCGCGGGCTGCGCATTCGTTGAATTGCAAAGGAACGCCGCGCCGGAAGCGACCGTGACGGAGCGCGTTCCGCTGAACCGGGCCTTGCCCTTGATCTCAATGGTTCCGGCGCAGATCTCCGTCTTCCCCCTGAAGTTGCTGTCGTTGTATTCGAACGTCTGCCTGAACGAGCTGAAGTCTTTCGCGTCCAGCACAAGCGACATCGCACCCCTCAGCGGCGCATACGTCGTGAGGTCTTCCGCCCCGCCGATGATCGTCAAGGTGGCATCCTTTGAAGAAGTCACGCAATACGTGTTGTCATTCTTTCCGACGAAGCCGGACACGCACGCCATGTCCCAGCGGGAATCCGAACCGAAGACGTACTGGGAGAGGCCGGAAACGGTCTGGTCCAGTCCTGCCATGTCTACATGCGCAAAACCGGGAGTCGGACCCACTCCCGTAAGCCTCCAGATCAACACTGCCCCTCCAAGCACGTTCGCGGCGCCGCAACGCACCTTGTTGTGGCATATCACGATCCGGGATATCGAGTTTGTGGGGTTGTTCAGCGCAAGCGTCCCGCCACCCGACCAGGCATCGCCGCCGCTGACGAGACTTGCGGTAATCGGCCCGTTCGCGGTCATTGTGCCATATAGATTAAGGTAGACATCTCCGACATCAAGCTTTCCCTCGAACACGGTGGAAGGTCCGCCGTTCCCCGGGCTACCGATGTTGACCGGGTTGTGCCTCAGGCGGAAGGAGCGCGTTCCTGTCACATCTCCGGAAAGACGGGTGTTTTCGAAGAACACCACGTTATTCTTCCCGTCGCCGTTGCCATAGGCGACGCTACCATAGCCGACACCCGCATCGCCCGTGAACGAAAACGGATTGTCAAACGCCACGTATCCATCCGACGAGGCAGGCGCAACCTTGAAGTTTACGCACGCAGACACGTCCGAGACCGTGACGGCACCCGTCCCGAGGGCATTCTCGGATGCCACGCTCACCGTACCTTCAGACACCGCAACGCCGCCGGAGAAGTCGTTGCCGATCCCTGAAAGGGACAGGTCGCCGCCACCGGTCTTCAGTATCGATCCGAAGCCCGTGATCCGTTCCGCGACGGAATTGGTGCTGCCGCTCTCCACCGCATACTCGGTCTCACCCGTCAAGGTAATGTCCGCAACGGCGGCGGACAACGCCATGCACGTGAACGCGGCAAATAGATTTTTTTTTTCTTTTACGGTCATCATGTCCTCTTCCCTCCTATTGCGTCTTGAAATGCGGCAATTATATTTGTTTTTTTTTTGTTGTCAAGCCAACGCATTACGCACAAAACTATCGCAAATGGTAATATCTAACGGGTCAAATGCTGGCGGGAAAATTCTCTGATCGCAAGATATGGGATTCATCAGCCAACTGGCCCACATGCAACCACAAATCCGCAAGTCGGCGACACCTCGCACTTCCCCTTGATTGCGTCACGTCTTTTCTGCTGTCAACTCCGCGCGCATCGCTCCGCGAAAATCGAATCCGCCGCCGCGTCAAGGGACTTGAAGCATGAGCATATCCCCAGGATTTCAGGAGTCGGCTGAATGCGGTCGGGGATAAGCACCGGATTGCACCCGGCGGCATGGGCCGCCCGTATCCCTGTGAACGCATCCTCGAACACGAGGCATCGAGGTGGCGGCACATCGATCCTGGATGCGGCCAGAAGGAATATGTCGGGGGCGGGCTTTCCGTGTACGACATCCTCGCCCGTCACGATCGCGTCAAACATTCCGAGAAGGCCGGACGAGCGAAGGTTGTGTTCCACGAGGCTTCGCAAAGAGCTGGAGGCGACCGCCGTGCGGATGCCATTCTCGCGACACTTCGCGAGCATCTTGCGTACGCCCGGCTTTAGCGTGGGCACCGATTCGGCCTGTGCGCTGAAAGCCATGTTCAGCGCCCGTTCGATGTAGGCATCTACGTCTATGTCCGGAAGAAACCGCCGGATGACATCCGGAAGCTCCTTCCTGCCGCATCCGCAACAGGCGTACGGCAATGCGTCCGGAACCTTTACCCCGAACTCGGCGCCGACCTCCCGCCAGGCGCGTTCGAACAGCACCTCGGTGTCGAAAAGGAGGCCATCCTGATCGAAGATGGCCCCCTTTATCCAAGCGACATTCGGCAGATCCATGCCCGTTCCCGCGATTAATGCCGCATCACTTCTCGCGGATCCAGTCCCTTGTAGGATAGGCCGGCGGCACATATCCATGCTCGGATCCCTGCACCCAGACCACCTTCTTGTTTCCGGGGATGTTGTTGTAGAGCTTCGCAAGCCCGGTGGGAGGGCAGCAATAGTCGCCGAGTCCGGCGCGGGTGATGATCGTTTTGCATGAAGTCGGGATGCGCTTGCCGAAGTTCGCCGCGTCGTAGTACCCCATGGACTCTGTCCAGGGGATGTACCAGCCGTCGCCGGAAAGCTTTAGCGACCTGTCCTTGCGGAGCTTGCCGGAAGTGTACATGTCGCAGCACCACGTGACGCTGCTCTCGGCGCGAGTGACGCCCTCGCCGCAGCCTGCCGCCCAGATCGTCTGGAGTCCGCCCTGGCTTCCGCCTGAGGCGATGAGGTCCATGCCGTTCCAGCCCTCGACGGTCTTCAGGTACTGGAGCGCACGCTTCACGCGAAGCACCATGCCGTTGAAGTAGGCCACTTCCGGATCCTCGTTCTGCTTGGCGTCGAACGCATAGGCATTGTCATGCGAGCGGATCTCCCACCGCAGGGCCTTCGTATAGGCCTCGTCTCCGCCGAACGCGGGAAGCTTCAGGCCGTGCGCGTTGATGTTGAGGACAATCTCGTGTTCGCGCGCCCAGCCCGGCGCGGCGTGTGTGCAACGGTCGCCGCTGTAGCCGTGTGTCTCCAGGCGCGCCGGGAACCTCTTCCCGTCCGCAACGGCCACGGGGATGGACAGGTAGCCAGTGACAGGCCGCAATCCTGCGCAGCGGATCTCGATGGCGTAGAGCTTCGCCTTCTTGTTCCCGCAGGGGATCTCGATGCGCTCGGCCTTGAGCGGAACGAGATCGAGACGCTTGTACTGGGCTGCCCAGAATGCATCGAAGTCCTTCGGCTCGGGATGGCTCGCGAGCGTATCGACATCCGCGCCTGCGCCGCCATCGAAGAACACGGCCTTCTTCATGCGCTCAAAGGCGTTCATGGCCTTCTGCCCCTCAGGGGTCGTCGCGTCGCCAAGGAACTTCTTCGTGTAGCGCTTGCCGGACTTGTCCACAACATACGCCTCAAGACGGACGAATCCAGCCTTGTCGAGCCTTGCCTTGTACGTGAACGGCATGCTCTCCAGCGGGATGCGTCCCTTCTCGACAGTCCCGAAATCGTCCGTGCGCTTCCAGTCAAGGAAATATTCGCCCGGCGGCACTGCGCCGTCCAGATCCATGGCCGTGAGGGTGAACGTCATCTCCTCTCCAGCACGGTACGAGACGGGATCCTTGTCAGTCTCACCCTTTATCCATGCCTTGTCAAGCAAGCCTCCGAACGCCGTACAGGCGCAGAGAACAGAAGCACACAACAGTTTAAGCGACATACTCTCTCCTTATGGTTAAATGATGAAGACGATTATAGCAAAAACCAAGCGCCATGTCACCGTTACGTTCTCTATGTGGGCGCATCTCCATGAAATGCGCAAAGAGGGACGGCAAGCCGATGGCCGTGCCGTCCCTCTCTCTGCCATCCGGCAAACGCCGTCAGCCGTTCTTCTTCTCGAAGTCCTTCATGAACGCGACGAGAGCGTCAACGCCTTCCATCGGGAATGCGTTGTAGATCGAGGCGCGGATGCCGCCAACGCTCCTGTGGCCCTTGAGCGAACCCATTCCAAGCTTCTTCGCCTCTGAGACAAACAGGGCCTCAAGCTCCTCCGTGGGCAGCCTCCACGTGACGTTCATGTTCGAGCGGAATTCCTTCTTCGCCGTGCCGCGGTAGAATTCGGTGGAGTCGATGACGTCGTAGATCTTCTTTGCCTTCTCGGCGTTGAGCTTGAAGAGGTTCTCCTTGCCCATCTTCTTCACCCACTTCATCGTTTCGCCGAAGATGTAGATGCCCCATGTCGGCGGCGTGTTGTAGAGCGAGTTGTTGTCCACAAACGTGCGGTACTGGAGCATCGTAGGCAACGACGCATCGCCCTTCTCGGCGAACTCCTTGCGGATCGCGACAACGGCCATGCCGGAAGGGCCGAGGTTCTTCTGGGCACCGGCGTAGAACATCGAGAACTTCGTGTAGTCGCGAGGGCAGGAAAGGATGTCGGAGGACATGTCCCCGATGAGAGGCGAACCTGTATCCGGTATCTCCTTCATCTCCGCGCCGGAAATCGTCTCGTTCGTGCAGATGTGGCTGTACGCGGCGCCGGGAGTCCACTTGTATTCGCCGGCATCGGGCTGGCGGGTGGGGATATCCTTCTGGCAGTCGGCGGCGATGTTCACTGTGCCGATCTTCTGGGCCTCCTTCAGGGCCTTGCCGCCCCACGTGCCGCTCTTGACGTAGTCGGCGACCTTGTCCTTGCCGAGGAAGTTCATCGGTATCATCGCAAACTGGAGCGAAGCGCCGCCCTGGATGAAGCATACAGACCAGTCGTCATCGAGTCCGCAAAGTTCCTTGAACGTGGCAATTGCCTCCTGGTGGATCGCATCGTATTCCTTGCCACGATGGGACATCTCCATCACGGACATTCCCGATCCCTTGTAATCCACCAGATTCTGCTGCGCCTCCTGCAGAACCTCAAGCGGGAGCACGGCCGGACCGGCTGAGAAATTGTAGACTCTCGACATTTTTTACTTAACCTCCTTTGATGTGAAAAACGGCTTGTATTTTACTCTTTTCCCTAATCCGTTGCAAGTCCGCCTGACGCGATATGTTTATGAGCACCCCAACGGCAATCAAGGCCGTCATGAGGTTCGTGCCGCCATAGCTGATGAACGGAAGCGCAAGGCCCTTCGTGGGCAAGAGGCCCGTGACAACCCCCATGTTGAACATCGCCTGGAAGAATATGAGGAACGTCATCCCAAAGGCCATGAGCCTGCCAAGCCGATCGCAGGACTTCGCCGCGATAATCATTCCGCAAACGAACACGGTGACGAACAGCGACAGCATGAGGAGCGAAAACACCACCCCCCATTCCTCGGCCCCAATGGCAAAGATGAAATCGGTGTGGTTTTCCGGAAGGTAGCGTTCCTTCTGCCTTGAGTTGCAGTATCCAAGCCCGGTCTCTCCGCCATTGCGGATCGCTATCAGAGCCTGGTCAAGCTGGTGGTTGGCCTCGCGGGCATCCTCGGTAGAGACGGTGAGGTCGCCAAGCCATGGACACCACGCGGAGAGGTGGACTTTCGCGGTCTCCGGCATCCACGCCGATATGCGCCTCATGCGGTTGCCGTTCGACAGCAGAAGCGACCCGACCAGGACCGTTCCCGCCACACCGAGCAGGATCATGTGCCGCCACCTCATCCCGGCTATGAACATCAGCACTCCGCCTGAAAGCGCAATCACCATTGTTGACCCGAAATCAGGCTCGAACACGGCAAGGAGCATCGGCACCGCTATGATCGCCAGGGCGCGAAGCGCCCCCTTCCAGAAAAGCTCGATCCGCCAGCCCGCCCTGTCGAGGAATACCGACATCGTTATCACAACCGCGATCTTCGCGAATTCGCTCGGCTGGATGTGGATGGGCCCAAGCATCAGCCATCGGCGAGAGCCGTTGATCGGACGGAAGCCGAACACGGCCGCAAGCGCAATGACGACCGACACGTACATAAGCACGGTCAGCCACCTGTGCTCGCGCCATTTGCGGTAGTCGAAGAACACCGCCGCGAGAAACAGCGGCATTGCGATCGCCAGCCAGCGCCCCTGCTGCTTGAGGAAATAATAGAAATCGTGGTACTTCCTGTATCCGACCGGGCTGCCGGCCGACGAAAGCACCACGAATCCTATCGCGACAAGTGCGAGGACTGCAAGTCCAAGAACTACGCGAGCCTGTCTCACTGAGCCTTGGCGTTTGCAGGCAGCTTCAACACCGTACCCGGCTCAACGGCATCCGTACCCTTGATGTTGTTGAGGTCGAAGATCGCGCTGGGCGACACACCATACGCAATGGCGATGGAAACGACATCCTCGCCCTCCTTCACAGTGTGCGTCTTAGGCGATTCGGCCTCTTCGGCTGCGGCCGGCGCAGCAGCCACCGGCTCCGGCGTGGCCGAGGTCGGGGCGGCAACCTGCTCCGCTTCCTTCTCAACCTTCTGCTCCACCGCCACGGGAGCGGTCTCATCCGGTTTGGCGGCAGGCTCTGCCGCAACGGCATCCTTCTTTTCGGCCTTGGCTTCCGGCTTTGCCGCAGCAGGCTTCTTCGCCGCCACGACGACAGGCTTCTCCGCCGGCACCTTCAGCTTCTGGCCAATACGGATCACCCTGCTCTTGAGGCCGTTCATGTCCATGAGGCATTTAACCGTGACGCCGTTGTCGATGGCAAGCTTGCCCAGCGTATCGCCGCTCTTCACCACATATACCTTGGTCGCCCCCGTGTACGCGGAAGCCCGCGCACCTGTGCTACGCGCCTTGCTGGCGCTGGCCTTGGCGGGAGCGGCAGAACGGATTGCGACAGGCTTTGCATCATCGCCCTTAAGCTCTATCTTGCCCGGAAGCTTAATCTTCTTGCCTGCATATATCTTGTTGGGCGAAAGGCCGGGGTTCAGATCGAGTACGTTCTTCTGCTTCAGGCCATACTCTACGCAAATCGCGGAGAGTGTATCGCCGCTCTTCACGCGATACAGAGTGTATTCCGGCGCCGGCGGGACCACCTTGCACTTGCAGTCCGACGCACCGCACATGCACGGAGATTCGTGCACGGTTCCCGGCGCGCACTTGCAACGCAACGGCTCCGGCTTCTGAACTTCAGCTGCGGCTGAAGGAGCTGCCTGCGGCGCCTTCTCGACAGTCTTCACCTCTGACTGACGCACCGGACGAGCCGATGCCGTCGCACCGCTTGATGTATTGGCCTTGGGGGCCTTGCAACCAGTAACCACCGCGCAAGCCACCGCCGCGCCCGCGATCAGACCGAACCTCACGTTCATTTGTTTTCCTCTTTTTGGCCCAATACTGTAAATTTCACAGTTTGAGCTTTTTTCTTACTGAAAAAGCAACGCTTCCTGAAAACCCTACACGCCTCCAAGAGCGAATGTGCATAAGATACCCTTTTGCACAGGATTTTGCAAGCATTCTTTTGTGAAAAATGCGGACGACCGCACCACTATCACCCTACGGCAAGCATCGCGTCGATAGCCCTTTTCGCCCTTGTCGCGATGTCCTGCGGCACCTCGACCTCAGTCCTCATCTCGCGCAGCGATTCGGCAAGGTTGTCAAGCGTCGTCTTTTTCATGTTTGGGCAGACGATCCTGTCCGAGACGGGATAAAAGGCCTTTTCCGGGTTTTCCTTGCGGAGCCGGTGCAGGATGCCGACCTCCGTGCCAACAATGAAAGCCCTGTGCGGAGATTCGCGCGCGAAACGGCACATGCCGCCGGTGGACAGCCGTTCGTCGGCGGCATCCCTCACATCCTTGGCGCATTCGGGATGCACCATGACAGGCGCACCGGGATGCTGCCTCCTGGCGTTTTCGATGGCGCTTACCGTAATCGCCGCATGCGTGGGGCAATATCCAGGCCAAAGCACATAGTCGCGCCCCAGCAACCCGGCGATATGTCCGCCAAGATGCCGGTCCGGCACGAAGATGATCCTTTCCTCCGGGCCGAACTTCGCCATGACCCTTTCCGCATTGCCGCTCGTCACGCAGATGTCGCACTCGGCCTTGACCTCTGCCGTGGAGTTCACGTAGCACACGGCCTTCGCGCCCGGGTTCTTCGCCTTGAGCTCGCGCAGTTGCGCACCCGTGACCATGTCGGCCATCGGACACCCCGCGGAAGGCTCCGGTATCAGCACCTTCTTTGCGGGATTGAGGATCTTGGCCGTTTCGGCCATGAACCATACGCCGCAGAACACGATGACATCGGCCTCCACCTCTGCCGCACGGCGGGCGAGCTCCAGCGAGTCGCCGGTGAAGTCGGCGGCATCCTGCACCTCGCCTCGCGTATAGTTGTGAGCGAGAATCACCGCATTGCGGCTTTCCCTGAGACGTGCAATCTCTTCCACGACATCCATAGCCACCCCCGGATTACGCCGAAAGCATCCGCCTGGCGGCAAGCGCAATGTCCGCAACGCGGCTGCTCCCGCCCTCGCGCTCTATCGCGAATGCGCCGCTGTAGCCGACCTCTTCAAGGGTCTTCAGCATGAGGGCGGCGTTCACGTCCCCATCGCCCCACGGCACCTCCTCGCCCCAAGTGCCGGGCACCTTGGTGTATTTCGCATCCTTGATGTGCATGTGCCTGATCCATGGGGCAATCTTCCTTACCGCATCCACGGGCACCCCCTTGTTGTAGAGGATCATGTTGGCGGGGTCGAAGTTGACGCCCACGCCCTCGACGAGAGGCATGAACTTCACGAGATCGTCAGCCGTCTCCTGCCCGGTTTCGAGGATGAGCTGCACGTTCTCGCCCGCGCAGATGTCGCGAAGCGTCTTGACCCGGTACAGGTACTTGTCGAACGCGACCTTGTCGGACTCGTCCAGGAATCCGGCGTGCATCAGCATATACGGCACCTTCCACTCGCCCGTAAGCTTCGCGGCCTTCGCGACGAGTGCGCGATCCGCCTCCCAGTGCGCATCCGGCACTATGCCGCCCGTCCTGCGGATGGAGTCAAGCGTACTGTAATCCTCATGGTTGAAGGATATCATCGTCGCGGTTATGCGCCACTCGCCGGATGCGATGCGCGCCTCGACGCGCGCGCGCGCGCCGGCATCCTCCGCCTTCCCGTGCCGTTCGTCGCCCTCGAGGAACGGCTGAAGCGCAAGGTTGATGTTCCTCAGCCCCATCTTCCGCATTTCCTCCGCCACGGAATCAAGCGGCAGCTGAAAGCTCCAGCTGCACACGCCAAGCCTGTCTGATGTCACGTATCTTCCTCCATTCTGCCGTTTTTCCTTTGAAATCCCGCAGCCGCCAAGAAGCGTGGCCGCAAGTGCCGAACCCATGAATTCACGTCTCTTTATCATCTCTTCACCTGTATTTGCCTTATACGAGCCGTCACTTGATGCGCACAGGTGCGCCGGCCTTGGCGGATGCGTATATCCCATCTATGATCTTCATCAGCTTTACCGCCTCATCGGCGGTGTTGAGCGGCTTCTCCTTCTTCTGGATCGACAATATGAAGTTCTCCGCCGCACGGACGCGCCCCATTGCCGCATCCTTCTCCACACAAAGCACCTTGTCCGCACGGCCACCCTGCGCATCCTGAAGGTATATCTCGCAGGAATCCTCCGCCGTGTCGTCCATGCCGTCGGTGCCGAAGAGTCTCCTGACCATTCCGCCGGCCTTAGTGCCCTGGAACGTCACGGAGACCTCTTCGCGCTTGTTCATCTCCGCCCATGAATTCCGCAGAAACAGCGTCGATCCGTTCTTGAACAGCACGAACCCATGCGCCGCCGCCTCCACATCGCACACCCCGCCAACCTTGTCGGGGATGCCCCACGGACCCTTGAAGCGCCTGTCGCCTATGAAATCCTTGTACGTCGCCGCAAGCACATACTTCGGCTCCGGATAGCCCATGAAATGCAGCGCGAGGTCTATCATGTGCAGGAGGTCTATCACCGGGCCGCCGCCGGAAAGCGCCTTTGTGGTGAACCAGCCGCCAAAGCCGGGTATGCCGGTGCGGCGTATCCACAGGGCCTGGGCCGAATTTATCCGCCCGGCATCCCCACGCGCGATGGCGGCCTTCATGGCGACGGATTCCGGCCTCGCCCGGTTGTTGAAGTCGAACATCAGCACGCGCCGCGCACTCTTTGCGGCGCGCGCCATCTGCGCCGCCTCCTTTGCGTTGAGCGCCGGAGGCTTCTCGCAGAACACGTGCTTCCCGGCCTTGAGGGCCTGAAGCACGATCGGGCAATGGAACTTGTTGGGGGTGATCACGGAGACCGCGTCGATGTCGGCCTGGGCCAGCATCTCTCCCGCCGACTCGTAGACGTGGGCCACGTCGAACCGCTGGGCGGCGGCTTCCGCCGCCGACTCGGACGGATCTGCGATGGCGAACACCTCTGCTCCGGCCCGGCGGAAACCCTCTACGTGGTATGCCGCCATGCCTCCGGCCCCGATAATGCCGACCCTCAACGGAACGTCTTCACCCTTTTTAAGTCTTTTGCCCATATTTGCCCTTTCCTTTCAGTCAGACGGAGAAGGTCACTCGCCTGCCTTTATCTTGTCCCACGCCTCGATGTAAAGCTTTCGGACCTCGGGGTTGTCGTCGAAGTCCTTGAGGACCTCGCCGTGGCTCAGCGTCTCGGCGTCGAGAACCACCACCTTGCGCAGCTTCTCGTCGAGCTTCGGGAACGCCGCCGCGACCGGCATCGGAGAGCAGACCTCCGACATGTTCGCCGCCGCGACATCCGGATCGTAGCAGAAGTTTATGAACTTGTGCGCAAGATCCACCTGCCTTGAATCCGCCGCTATCACCATCTCGTCGAACGCGATGGTGAAGCCCTCCTTGGGGAGGGAGAAGCCCACGTTCTCGTCATCAAGCATTATCTGTATCGTATCGGAACTGTAGCCATGCCCGACGAACCACTCCGCAGACGCGACGGCGGTCTTGTACTGCTCGTTGTCGAACTTGGCGATGTTCCTCTTCCACTCGAGGACTTTCTTGACCGCAGCGTCAATCTCCTCCTTCTTCGTGGAATTTAACGAAAAGCCCAATGCCTTCAGCCCGCCGCCAATGGTCTCGCGCATGTCGGAGAGAAGCGACATGCGACCCTTGAGGGACGAGGTCTCGAAAATCTTCCAGCTGTCTATCGGCGCATTGCCGATCCGATCCTTGCGGTACGCGAATCCGGTATAGGTCACGGCGTAGGGCACATTGTACGTAAATGACGGATCCAGGATGCTGGTCTTGTAGTTTGCGTCGAAATTCTTCCTGACGTTCGGCAATTTCGCATGGTCAAGCTTAAGTATCATGTTGTTCCTCGCCATCACTGGGATCTGGTAGGAACTCGGCATTATGATGTCGTAGCCTGTCGATCCAGCCTTAAGCTTCGCGAACATCGCCTCGTTTGAATCAAACGTATCGACCACTATCGTGCAGTTGTTCTCTCTTTCGAATCGGGCTATGACATCAGCCGCTATGTAATCGCTCCACGTGTATATGTGAAGTTCCGGCTTGGCAGGGCCACAGCCCGAAACTACACCGAGGGCGAGCATACCGCCCGCCAACATCTTGCTTACGTTCATTTTACGTTATTCCTTCTTTTTTGCGTTGAGGACAGGCAACCTTACCCATACCTCGCCGCATATTGTATCAAATGCGCGAAACCAAAACATGGCAATCCGAAGAAATTTATTCATTGCCTTTCAAGACCGTCCCCCTGACACGCTAGGCTTTTTGCCATCAAAATACAACAGCCCAATCCTCAAACCTACAGCCATAATGATACTCTTTGAGAAGAGCATACACCAATCACCATAGCCATAGGACATATCTACCAGAATCAGAAATGGCAACAGATTTAACAATGCGCATAAGGCAAGCAAAAATACGAGCCGCGCGACTTCCCTACCTTTCCGAACAACGATTCTCTCCTTGTTTGCCGCCCGTATGAACACCTTGAGAACGACAACAGAGCACAAGGCTGCAAACACAGAAACACAGGAATCTACATTCATGTCACATCAACTCCCGAACCGCCCGCTCAAACGCACTCTTGTCTGCTTTCGGAACGCTCTCTTTTCCTCCGACAACGGCTTTCACTCCGCATCAAAGCGATTATGCCATCCACGTTTGGGATATCGATCTCTCAGCAGACTGGCAAGAAATTCATATGCGCACCCGTCTGCCAGAATCGCTTGAACATCGCAGACGCCCACGCCTGTTCCTCCTCCAGACTCACGTTTGCGCCGTGGACGAAGAAAAAAAAACATTGGCCTTTTCCGCACGGACGGCGAACGGAAGAACAGCAGCCAATACGAGCGGCAGAAAGGCCTTGAACAATGTCTCCCGCATTCTCACAATCGCCCTCATTCTACGTTCAACTCGTACACGTCATACTGTATTGTATGATCACTTGCAACCGTCACGAACCAACCATCAACCGCTATCGAGCGAACCAAGTCAAACGCCCGAACATTCTCTTCAATTCGATCCTCAATCCAACGCTCGGCCTTTTCATGAGACGAAAAGCAACGAAGGGACACATTATTTCCATGCAGAGGAAACAATTCGTGATCGTCACAACAAAAACCTGATTCATGGCGCGGCTCTCACAGAACTCCACGGCTATCCGACATCGCCGCCACAGAGTAGTTTTTCAAATCCTCACCTGTAACCGCCTTTGCAGGAACAAGTTCATAATGGCGCTCTTCCGCGACCTTGATTTCACCGTCGCACATCGCAAGCGCAAACATGGCAATCTTTGTTGTAGTGACAAACTGAACCGAAATCGGACGACAAATCAACTCAGGCAAATTGCTTTGACACCAAGCGATGTCTTGGGCTGTCTGAACAATACCATGTTGATCTTTGCCTCCTTTAGCCTGCACCGGGACAATAAATTGCCGCCCGTGCTTGTCAACAGCCACATAGACCTCATCAATCTCGATTTGACCAACCCCCTTCACCGTCGTCCGCAAATGATTCTGCAACGAATAAGCTGTTGCACCCAGGAAAATGTCGATCAACCGATTGTAACGGACCTTGGCCAACAAGGCTTGTTCATCGCCAAGCGCATACTCCGAGATAATCTCTGGCGTTGCGTCTGGAATTTTGATCGACATCAAGTTCGGAGAAGGCAGAATGCGACTCTTTTTAACGAGTTTGAATCGATAAACAGCCTTTCCCGCGCCAAGTATGACCCACTCATGCCCCTCAGGCTGCGTCTTGAGCACACATTCCGGCAGTGGACAGCGATAACGAAATGAATAAAGGACATCCCCTATGTTCTTCGGCAAAGCTATTTTCAATTTCGCCGCCGCCGCAACGAACTGATCGCGCGTAAACGTGAATTCCGTCTTACCTTTCTTGAACTCATGCTCAAAGACATACCCAACCAGAGACGCATATCTGTTCTCTTTCTTACTATTTGCCATCGCGTTTCCTCTTTCTTTGGGCTATTACGTTTCTTGATACGCCAAAATGATTTGCCGCCTCACTCATATCAAAGCCAAGCAACGACTCGTCTCCGAGTTGCAAGATAACACTTGGTTTTTTCGGCTTAATTCCCAACGCCTTCATCACCGAACCGCCGACGGCACGAGCAAGAAGAGGCGGCACACTGTTGCCAATCTCACGAAATCCGTGCCACTTCGTCTTATGAAACCTGAACCAATCAGGATACGAATGAATTCTTGCCCCCTCACGAACAGTTATCACGCGCGGCAAAACAGGATGGATCGGCCTCGGGGAGGTAAATCCTCCACGCGCACTGTCTGTTCCCGCTCTCAAAGTATTTGATTGCCCTGTCCACGCCAACTTGAAAAACCGGCTGTGCGGTTCCGTTTCGCCTTGAGGGGCTTCAAGGAACCGCTGTTGGCTCAACTCCGTATGAACCGTTCTCATGCTTGCCGTAAGCCGGTCTCGGTCAAACACACGCGGATAGCCAAAATCGTCTGCGTCTTCCATTAGGTCACGCAGTTTCCTTGCGTAAGGCCGCGTCGTTACCCACGAGACCGCAACAGAATCGTCATCAAGCAATCTCTTGTAAGCGTCTGCATTCGGCAAATCCTCAATTGCATCACGAATAGTCGGCTTCTCCTCGGCAACCTCAGGATAATCAGGAAGTTCTTGCCCCTCCCTTGCCGCAATGAGAAATAACCGCTGACGATTTTGGGGAACACCATAATCCGCCGCATTCAGAACACGATATGGAAGCAGGACGTTGTAGCGAACCTCTTTTAGGGCATCGATTAACTCGCGCAAGAATTTAACATGGTTGCCAACCGTGAGTCCCTTGACGTTCTCCAAGACACAGTATTTTGGGCGAATGTCGTTTACTATGCGCAGATAATGTCCGATGAGTTGATTTCTTGGATCATCAAAAACACGTTTGCCAATCATCGAAAAACCTTGGCAAGGTGCTCCGCCAAAAACGACATCAACATCACGCGCTCCCAAGTTTGCCAATTTGCGAATATCGGCGCCCGTCACATTCTTGATGTCTGCGCAAATAGTCTTGGTGTAAGGGAAATTGTATTCATGAACTGCTGCGTGAATAGGGTCGATCTCAACCGCCGCGACAATGTCGAAACCAGCTTGTTCAAAACCAAGCGACAATCCACCACAACCGGCGAACAAATCAATTGCAACAGGCCGATCCGAACTGTTACATTCAAGAGATATTTCCTTTTTGATGATACTCTCAAAGAAATCCATCTGCACGGGGTTGAACGCACAAGCCGACTTCCACTTCTTGAAATAGGGTCTCAACTTCTCGAAGATGTTCGGAATGGACTTGCCGCCGCAGGACGGAAGCGGCCTCGAATAGAAGTCCGCATCGATCTTGCCCGTCCATCGCGACGAGCAGACGAAGACCTCCGGCTCCGGGCCGGACAGCACCTTTGCCGCACTCGTCTTCTCACCGAGCGCAAAGAGTGCGTAACAGTTGCCGTGCGGAACTCTCGCGACCGAATAGCCGTTCGCCTTGAGCCAATCCCTGTCCACGACTTTCGAAAACTTCGCCGCGTAGGCCAACGGCAATGCGTCTTCTGCATACAAAACAACGGAAGTGAATTTCCCGAAAACTGCCGCCGCGTTGCCCCCCTCGGCAATCGGCAGGTTATACAACTTCTTCCGCCGAATCCAGTCGGCGTTCTCCGGTCGATAGGTTCCTACCAAGACACATGAAAAATCGCTTGTTTCTGCTTTCTTCATTTCAGGCTCACTTCAGTCATGCGCATATGCATCGTCCAAGTCTCGTCGAACACATCACGTAGCACGGATTATATCAAAATTCAGGACTTCGGTGCGCGGGGCAAAGTTGCACCTAACGCTTCTCGAAGACCTGCAGCGTCGTATGGTTCTGGCCGAAGTTGCGTTCAACGCCTATGCGCCCGTATTTCTCCAGGAGGGCATCGACATACCGTTGCCGCATCTCTTCAGGTGTCCTGTCTCCCCTTGGACCCTCTATCGCGAAGCCATACCCTGATACGGCGGCAAGCCGGCACGGGGCAGACTCTATGGTGCGCTCCATCAGCTCTCCGTTCAATACGTGCAAGGCCTTCGCCTCTTCGGTGGAGAGCGACGGGAAATATGAGAATGGCCCCATTTCCATCCCCGGCGGCACCCTGCGCCCCATCTCCACCGCGAGATACGTATCCTGCGTGAGCAGCATGTCACCATCCGGATCAAGCGCCTCGAGCCTCCTTGCCACATCGCGCAGCTGCGAAAGTTCGCTACGCTCCTTCTTGATGGACCAGAAACGATCCTGCCCATTCGTCATCCAGTCCTGCACAAGCGGAGATGCGAATGCACACATGCCTGAAACGAGGACGGGGAACCACCGCATCGCCCGCCTATCGGCACGTTCCGCGAACCATGCCGATATGAGTGCCGCAAGTATCGGCATTATCGGCACCTCATAGTCATCGTAAGGAAACGGTGCGCTCATCTGGAGGATGAATACGGCGGCGAAGCTGCAGCCTGCGATCCACTTGAGTCTCCGCGCACCTATCGCCGACCCGCCATCGCAGGCTACCCCGTCCCGTCCTCCGAAGAGACACGCCGCAAACATCACGGCTCCAAGCGCAAGATACCCTCGAGCAAGACGGCTCACCGAACCAGCCGCAAAGAATGCGTCGAAACCGCCGCGCCCGGCGTGGTACGCCTGGGCGGCGAGAAGCCCCTTCAAAGATTGCGCGTCAAACGCGAAAGCTCCATAAACAAGGAAAAGCCCGATGATGCCACCCAAGCCAAACCAAAGCCAGTCCAGATTTCGGGGCCGCGACACCAATAGGCCTATCCCAACGACTCCAAGTATGAGCACGAGCGATATCCGCGTACCGCTCGCGAGCGCGAAAGATACCGCCGCCATGAAGTTCACGCCCCTCGACAGGAGCAGGAACCCCGACATCACAAACAGCGTCCCCACGGCATACGTCTTGGGAATGGCCGTAAAATACACGTGGTAGAGGTTGCACGCGAGCATCGCGAACACGGTCAATCCGGCTAGCCCCCTGCGTTCGGGGGATACGAGCCGCCGGGCGAACGCCATCGCCATCAGCGTTGCCGCGAGAGAGAAGCAGACGGTGACGATCCGGCCCGAAAGAAGCCCATGCACGGGCATCACCGAATATACGAACGGGAACACAGGCCCCTGCGTAAAGAAGAAATCGCGGTACGGCAAGCGCCCCTCTCCGACAAGGCGCGCCGCATAGAGGTACCAGCCCTCATCCTGGTTCAGACCACCCCACCAAACGGCAAGCACGGCGACGCACACGGCCACAAATGCGGCGAACAGGGCGGGCGCATGCCCAAACAACAGCTCTCTAAATATCTTCATTTGCGAAAGAATTATACCACAGACCCCCATGCGCGACCCGCAGTTTGCCTTTTCGATTTTCCGTCGATTTTCCGCTTGCATCTGAAACCCCGTTTTGGTATCTTCTTCCTTGGAAATTCATTGGGTTCCCTTTGGGCAACCGAAAGGAGCCTTGAAACTGTGCAAATGGTGGAGGTTTTTCCTAGGCGAAGTTAGCGAGCGGCCGCGATTAGCAATAATCGGCTCTTCTGTTGACGAAGTGGCGCGTCTTGAGGCTGAGCCATCGGATTCACCGAAATCCTGCGCAGGTTTTTTTGAAGCATTCTTTTCCAAGATGCTGACAGGGCCGGCGGTCAAACCGTCGGCCCCGTTTTTTTTCCCACGCTTCATTTGCAAAACGGTGAAACCGGCGCGTGGCTCTCATCCAGAGATTCCAAATCCATGATTTGTCGAGATAGATAGCCGACGGTTCCGTGTCGGCGGATGGGGGTGGGCGCAGATGGACGATCGAGAACAGCTTCAAGACGCAGAAGTCCAGGGGCGAGGACGGCTTCGGGCTTGAGCATACGTTCTGCAACGACGAGAACGCCAGCCGCGCGATGCACCTCCTGATGCAGTTCGCGCACAACCTGTGACAGGTGTTCAACTCCGGGATGCTGAGGAAGCTCGCCAAGGGCTGCCGGAAGGTGACGCAGTCGATGTGGGCGAGGAAGCGCTGCGAGGCCCTGCACAACATCGACTTCAGCGACTACGAGCCGGAGACGGTGTACCTCAGCAGGGAGTACGAACTTAAGTGCCTGACTGGATGACACCGGGAGGTTGCCCGGCCACCTCTGGTAAAACGCCGGAATTCAAACCCGATCCTGCGGTCGGGGCGGTTTCGCCTTGCCCAAAACCATCCTCTGCGCCCACTGCGGCCTCTGCGGGAGATTTATAGACCACCGACGGACGCGACGGAGCGCGTCCCTCCCCCAGATGCGGAATCTCTATCCCTCATGTGAGGGAATTGCGGGCCGGCAGAAAACTATATATAATTGCCGCCGTTTCTACCCAAATTATCCAAACCATTGGAGGAGGGAAATCATGGCGCACCAATCTGGAGAAGCGTTCGACGGAAAGCCGTGTGCGAGAAATCCGCACGTACGGTTTGACGAGGGGGAAGTCGCACCGGCGGCAACGCCGAGGCGTGGGTCTCTACTCTACAACGCATATTCCTTATTAAGGGCACGAGGTCCGTTCCTGTGCATGGCCGCGCTCGGGGTGCTTGCGGCGCCGGCCGCGACTGAAATGAAGGCGACGGCGGAAGGCATTGTCGTCAACGTCGACCCCGGCCAGACGGCGACGTGGGCCAGCCTGTTTCCCGCGTCCGGCCTGACGGCGCAGGACTGTGCGGGCAAGCTGCTCGTGAAGACGGGCGCGGGCACGTTTGACCCGGACGGGGACGCGATTCGGGTCGCGGGGATCTCCGGCGTTGAGATCCGCGAGGGCCTCTATGTGGCGACGGTCGACGCGGAACTCGGCGCCGAGAAGGAGGCCGTGACGGTCAAGTCCGGCGCGACGCTCATCCTTGACCGCGAAAACGACGTGAACGTGAAGAGCCGCACGCTGACGGTCGAGGGGCACGGAAGCTCGCCCGAATGCCCGGCTGTCCGCATCGTTGGCGGCGGATGGAATAAGCTTGACACGGTGAGCTGGGTGCTTTCCGGCGATGCGTCTGTCTATCTCACGGCTGGCGAAGTCTGGCCGTTGCGCTATTCGGAAGTCACGATGAACGGGCACGCCTTGACCTTGTCCGGCGCCAAGTACACTTTCAGGAATGGCGGGCGCTGGCGGGGCGCGGGCCGCGTGAACGTTGGCGAGGGAGCGAAGCTGGAGACATGGCCCAAGGAGGGTTGGTGGGATTTCGCCTCCGTGGACGGAACGCGCCCCGTCTTCTCCTTCGCGGCAGGCTCCACGTTCATGCCGAAGAGCGCCGATGTCTTTGACTTCGTGAAGAAGTTCGAGTTCGCGCACACGGCGACGCTTGCGCCGCAGTCGGAAGGGACCGCCTGCGCAATCGACGAGCTGACGGGCACGCCGTCCGTGACGGCGAACGCGGCCCTGCTGACAGTCGGGAGGAAGCTCGCGGTCCCGGCGACGGACGTCCTTTCGGGGCTCGCGCTGACGGTGGCCGGGCGCCTCTCCTTCCCCGACGGGTGCGTCCTGGAAATCGCGGGCTTCTCGCGCGACCTGATCCGGCTGCCGTCCGGCGAGGCGCGGACGGTGGCGACGGCGGAGGAGATTGTCGGCACGCCGGCCCTCTCCGGCTTCGCGGCGACGTACTTCACGCTGACGAACACGGGAATGACGCTGGCGCTGACGCGAAAGCACCATGCGGGCCCGATCGTGTTCATGGGCGAGGACTGGGGAGTGACGCCCGGCGAGGAGAGCGCGGCGGCGAACGCGGCGGCGGTCGCCGCCCGCCTGGCGGGCCTTGCGGATCATTCGATCGTCCTGATCGAGCCGGGCGAGTACTGGTTTGGCGAGAGCCTTGACCTGTCCGAGCTGACGGCACGCGGCGTGGCCTTCAGGAGCGAGGACCACGAGAATCCGGCCGTCCTCCGCTCGGGCGTCAGGGTCGGCGCGGCGCGGGAGGTCGAGATCGCGTCGGTCGTCATCGCGGGCACGGCCGGGCCTGTCGTTGTCGCGAACGGGACGCAGGGCCTGACGGTCCGCGACTGCCGCCTGGAGAATGTCGCGGGGGCCTGGTCGGACGGGAATTCCTATCCGCTCGCCTTTGCGGACGTGGCGGACCTGCTGGTCGTCGGCGGCGTCCATTCGTTTGCGGCGTCGCCCGCCTGGGCTGGCCAGGCCTTCCTCGCGGGAGGCTCGCAACAGGCGGCGAGCGAGGTGCAGGCGGGCGGCTTCGTCGTGTCGGCCGCCCAGGGCGAGACGAAGACGTGGGCGCAGGCCGTTGCGGCGTCGGGGCTTGCGGATGCCGCGTTCAGGGGCAAGTGCCTCGTCAAGGTCGGCGCGGGCGAGTTCTGCCCGAAAGGCGAGGGCGCGGCCATGCTGGCGGCGGGCGTCTCGAACGTCCTCGTCCGCGCGGGCCGGTACGCCGCAAGGGCGGACGCGGAGCTTGGCGTGGCGTGTGGCGACGTGACGGTCGAGAGCGGGGCGACCCTGGTCCTGACGGG
>SAMEA104315424__coassemble_454_pt1 | contig 35340 bp, 22 predicted proteins | sample SAMEA104315424__metabat2_low_PE_034 | metagenome-assembled genome bin SAMEA104315424 (sample SAMEA104315424) | gut metagenome | biome: Monkey gut; feature: monkey-associated habitat; material: faeces | place: China | collected 2013 | reverse complement strand
AACGCAAGCTCGATCCCAAGATGCTTCTCATCTGCGATGAGGCGAAGCCCTCCGCAGTCGCAGGCGTGATGGGCGGGGAGGATTCGGAAATCGCCGCAGGCACGAACAGCGTCCTCATGGAATCGGCGCTCTTCGATCCGGGGACCACAAAGTATTCCTCTACCGCGCTTGGCCTCGCCACCGAGGCCAGCTATCGCTACATCCGTGGCGTAGACAAGGATCTCGCCGACTTCGCAAGCCGTCGTGCGGTGCATCTCCTGCAGAAGTATGGCGAGGCAGTTGTCGCGAAGGGGGTCGTCGATGCGGATGGGCGCACCCGTTTCGATGGCAATGGGGTGGCGGGAGGCTTCGCCTTCAATCCTCCGGTAGAGATCGTCTTTGACCGCGCACGTAAGCTTATAGGCATTGACATCTCGGATGACAAGATGCTTGCGATCCTCGAATCCATAGGGCTCAGGCGCATTGCGTCCGGGGAGGGCCGCGCAACGTTCGCGATTCCGAGCTGGCGGTGGGATCTTTCGCTCGAGGCCGATCTGGTGGAGGAGATTGCGCGTCTGTATGGTCTGGACAACATACCTGACACGATGCCGTCCGCACCATCCGTATCGTCGCTTGACGATGCGCCTTTCCGCGCCAGGGAGACGCTTCGCGGATACCTCACCGGGCTTGGATTTACCGAGGCGATGCACTACTCCTTCCTGTCCGCAGGGGAGCTCGCCCAGTTCGGCGACAACCCCGAACGGCTGCCTTTGCCAGACCCGGTGAGTGCGGAATACGGCGTACTCCGCGATTCGCTGATGCCGCAGCTCTACCAGAGCCTCGGCCGCAATGCCGCGCACAGGCTGGAAGAGGGTAAGCTCTTTGAGATGGGGCGCGTGTTCGGGCAGAAGGACGGCGTGCCATTCGAGTCGGAGAAGCTTGCTCTAGGGTTCTTCGGCCCTGTCGGACGCGATGCGCTGGCGCGCGTCAAGCCCGTTTCCGTGGAGGAGGCCCTCCTGTGGATCAAGGGAGCGGTCGAACGCATCGTAAAGCTTGTCAAGGTAGGGAAGACGGAGTTCCGCCGCACCGGGCATCCTGCGTTCCTGGTTGCCTTGGAGATTGTCGTAAACGGACGTCCGGCCGGCGTGCTGGGCGTCGTCTCGGACAAGTTGCGGCATCCGTTCCGCCTCGCCACCCAGCTGGCGCTTGCGGAGATCGACCTCAAGGTTCTGCTGAAGCGCGTAGGCGCGATCGGTCGCGTGTCCGCAGTTCCGCAGTATCCGCCGGTGACCCGCGACATCGCCTTCGTGGCGGATTCGTCTGTCACTCACGAGGCGGTTGAGCGCACGATCCGCAAGGCGGCGCCCAGGGAATTGACAGACATAAGGCTGTTTGATATATTTTCTTCCAAGGAATTGGGGAAGGGACGCTCAAGCCGCGCCTATTCGCTGACGTTCCGGGCGGATAACCGCACCCTCACCGATGACGAGGTGAACGCCGCGTTCGCGAAGATAGCGGAGGCGTTGAAGTCGTCGCTGGCGGTGGAAATCCGCGAAGGTTGATCTTTGGACATCGTGGGCTCTGTTTTGCACGCGGACTCGGCAGATAATTTCTCCGACCTTCGTTTTTAGAGGATGGCCTGAATGCGGTGCGCTTTGGCAAGCCGACTAAGGTCGCTGATTGGACCTGAGGTCCTGGAGGTTCTGTGCTACGGCAAAGCGGGGCTTTTTAACTTTAGCCCTCTGTGGCGATGCAGTCTGTCGGTGGGATTGAACATTGCCGCGGTCGGTAGGACCGTTGGAGGCAGATGCGATGAAAGTGCATTCGTTTGAGACCTTTGGTGCGGCGGACGGGCCTGGAGTGCGGTTCATGGTATTCCTGAGCGGATGTCCGTTTCGCTGCCGGTATTGCCACAATCCCGACACGTGGGCGAAGCCGCCCGCATTCGAGGCGAGCGTGGACGATGTGCTTGCCCGTGCGCTTCGCTACAGGGCATATTGGGGCGCAGATGGGGGGATAACCGTCTCTGGCGGAGAGCCAATGCTCCAGGCGGCAGAAGTCGCGGAGCTGTTCCGCAAGGCGCATCTGGCCGGCGTGACGACGTGCCTTGACACGGCGGCGGGATGCTTCAGCAGCAACGATCCGTCGCAAGTCGCGCTTTTCAGAGAGACCGATACTGTTCTCCTTGACATAAAGCTTTTCGACGCGGAGGCGCATCGCGCACTGACCGGGGCGGACAACGCGCCTGTCCTTGCCTGTGCTCGCTACCTTGCCGAGACGGGTACAGACGTATGGATTCGCCGTGTCCTCGTTCCGGGACTCACGGACGACGAGACGGATCTCCGTCGGACAGGGGAATTCATCCGTTCGCTTCCGAACGTTCGGCGTGTGGAGGTGCTGCCATACCATGCGCTGGGGGTTCACAAGTGGCAGGCGCTCGGCCTCGACTATACGCTCACGGACGCCCACCCCCCGACTGAGGATGAGCTTGCCCGTGCCCGGACGCTTCTGGATTGCAATGCGGTTTGACGGGCGGATGCCGGTTTGGCCGGCATCGTTTCACGATGCTTGAAAAAACGTTAGGAAAGCGATATAATACGCACCAATTTGTTTCGAACCCAATAGGGAAAAGGAAATTAAGATGGTCAGCTACAAGAAACTCGGCCTCGTGAACACGAAGAAGATGTTCGCGAAGGCGATCAAGGGCGGGTATGCTATTCCGGCCTTCAACTTCAACACGATGGAGCAGATGCAGGCCATCGTCCAGGCCGCCGTCGAGACGAAGTCTCCGGTGATCATGCAGGTCTCCAAGGGTGCGCGCAAGTATGCCAACCCCACGATCCTGCGCTATATGGCAGAGGGCGCGGTCGCATACGCGAAGGAACTCGGCTGCAAGAAGCCCCAGATCGTGCTCCATCTTGACCATGGCGACAGCTACGAGACGTGCAAGAGCTGCATCGACACGGGCTTCTCGTCCGTGATGATCGATGGCTCCGCCCTCCCGTTCAAGGAGAACATCAAGCTCACGAAGAAGGTCGTGAACTACGCCCACAAGCATGATGTGACGGTCGAGGCCGAGCTTGGCGTGCTGGCCGGCGTGGAAGATGAGGTCTCCTCCGCAGTCTCCCACTACACGAAGCCCGAAGAGGTCGTCGAGTTCGCGACGAAGACGGGTTGCGACTCCCTCGCAATCTCCATCGGCACCTCGCATGGCGCGTACAAGTTCACGCCTGAACAGTGCACCCGCGATCCCAAGACGGGCAAGCTCATCCCGCCGCCGCTCGCGTTCGACGTCCTCAAGGCTGTCGAGAAGAAGCTTCCGGGGTTCCCGATCGTCCTCCATGGATCCTCGTCGGTTCCGCAGGAGTACGTCGATATCATCAACAGCAACGGCGGCAAGCTTCCCGATGCGGTCGGCATTCCCGAGGAACAGCTCCGCAAGGCGGCGAAGAGCGCGGTGTGCAAGATCAACATCGACTCCGACTCGCGCCTCGCGATGACTGCGGCAATCCGCAAGCACCTCGCCGAGAATCCGGGGCACTTCGATCCGCGCCAGTACCTCACGCCGGCGCGCGAGGAGATGAAGAAGCTCTACATCCACAAGATCGTGAAGGTACTTGGATCGAACAACAAGCTGTAACGGCTTCTTGCGATGTACGTGTGTCGTGTTGCGTGGTATGCACATGCATTTCTCGCGACCGACGATGGGGAGGGGTGCACGATGTGCGCCCCTCTGCCGTTTTCTCAGAAACTGCCACACATGGACGAGGCTGTGCAATGGCGAGATATCTCCACAAGGCGATGGATACGGAGTTCACTCTGTCCGTCAACGGCGCGGATTCCGCGCTGGCGGCTTCGGCGGCACGGGTGTGCTTCGACCGCATTGACGCGCTTGAGCTTCTGCTGACGAAATTCAACGACACGAGCGATGTCGCGGCGATCCGATCCATGCGTCCGGGCGTGGTCGGGACGGTTTCGCGAGAAACGATCGACCTGCTCGTGGTTTGCGCCAATGTGTGTGCCGCCACCGCCGGCGCGTTCGACCCTACCGTGGAGAGGCGCAATTTCTCTGCGCTCACGGTAGATCCCGAAAGCTGCCGCATTGCCGTCAGGGAACGGGTTGAACTTGATTTTGGCGGGATAGGCAAGGGGTTCGCGCTCGACGAGTGCCGCAAGATACTTGAGGGGGAGCAGTTTGGGCTATCCGATTGGCTGTTGGATGCCGGATCGAGCACGGTACTCGTCTCTGGCGGACCTTGGCAGTTGGGCGTAGGCGGGCCTTTCAGGGAGCGGACGCATATCGATACGGTTGTGGGCCTTTCGTCTGGTGCCTTGTCCGGCAGCGGAACCGAAATACGCGGGGAGCACATCTGGGATGTGCGCCGCAGTACGCGGAAGACGCGCTGGGCGCAGAGCTGGGCGATCGCTGATAGCGGTGCGGTGGCGGATGCCCTCACTACGGCGGCGCTGTCGATGTCGCCGAAAGAGTTGCGGTCTGCCGCCGATGCGTTGGGGGCGAGGATACTTGTCGCCAGTCGCCAGTCGCGGACAATGGATTCCATCAAGGATCCGTTGATATGGTATAATAGCCAACCATGAAACAGATGACCCTGCTGTTCGCTTTGCTTTTCGCCTTTGCGTCAACGTCGGCGCAGGCGGCTTGGTATTGGCCGTTTGGCGACGACGAGGATTCCCCAGATGCCCCGCCCCGCCTGCACCGGCTGCTGGAGAACGCCAACGATCTCATAGAGCAGGCCGAGGACGCCTCCCTCGATGGAGACGCGGAGAAGGCCCTTGAGCTGTACAATTCGGCCCTGACGAATCTCGTTGACGTCGCCCGGAGGAATCCAGACCGCGCGGAGAAGCCTGAGTTCGCCCCGCTGCGCAACAAGATCGCCGCCACCTCCGCCGCCATGGACTCAATCCGCTTTGCGCAGGTAAACCAGAACATACGCGCCGTTGCCGTCACGGACACCACCGAGCTCCAGAAGAAATACGACGAGGAGCAGGCCAAGAAAAAGGGCCTTAAGCGGCCCAAGGCGGAAAAGGGCGGCGAGAAGGAGGCGAAGCCTTCGTCAGCAAAGTCCGCAGTGAAGGCAGGGGAAAAGCCGAAGGCCAAAGAAGAGGTGTCCGCGGCCGCAACGCCTCGCGCATCTGCCGAGACCGAACCTAGGCGTACGGAATCCAAGGCCAAGAATGCGGCGGCAAAGGTGTCCGCGATGCCGCCTGTGACGGGCTTTGACGATAAGATACAGATGGCGATCAGGGAACTCCAGGCAAAAGACTACGCGGCCGCAGACCTTCTGCTGGAGGATCTCGAAAAGGAGCGCAAGAACGACATGAACGTGCTGATACTCCGTGCGGCGGCGCAGAGCGGGCTGAAGTACTACCTTGCGGCGAGGCGTACGCTCGAGAGGGCGATGAGGGCGCATCCCAAGAGCTATCTGCCGTACTACAACCTTGCGCACCTCATGTTCAGGATCAAGGGCGAGGGCCGGGAGAGCGCCAGGCAGTACTACGAGCTTGGCCGGGCGCTTGGCGGGCCGAGGGACGACAGGCTGGAGGCCAAACTGAAATGATCGCGTTGCTTTTCCTTTGTTCCGCAATGGATGTGCTTGCCAATTGCAGGGCGATGCTCCCCGCGGAGCCGATGACGGCCACCGGCGAGATCGTGCTTCGCAACCGCAAGGGCATCGCATCCGGGGAGTATGATTACACGATGAACTCCGATCGCACCTCGGTCCCCGCGAGGCTCGTGCTTGAGTTCAGGGAGCATGGAGAGACTGGCATCCTTGAGCGGGTGGAGATACTGCGTCCGGGGCCAGTCCCGGAAGGCCGCATATTGAAGACCGACGTCACGTGGCTTGACCTTACGATGGATTTCCTGTGGTGGCCCAAGGCCGAATACGAGGCCGAGCGCGAAGGCGAGAGCGTGCATGGGCAGAAGTGCGACGTGATCCTCATATCGAACGGCGAGCGCAGGGTGCGGGCCTGGTGCGACAAGAAGACTGGATGCCTGATGCAGGCGGAGGAGTTGAGGGGCGGCAAGCCGTTCCGCCGCCTGTGGGGCACCCGGATAAGGAAGTTCGACGGGCGCTGGTTCCCGAACGTGCTTGAGGTGGAGACCCTTGGGTCTGGCCACCGCACGAAGATCGTCATTGACGACCTCAAGGTCGGCAAATGACGATCGTTTCAATATGTATTTCTTCCCTAGACTGGAATTCTAAAAGGCCGCCCGTGGTCTGCCGTGGTTCTGCCGCGGCTCTTTGGAATTTGGTATAATCCATGCATTTGTAATTCTACGACAGGAAAAGATTTGGAGAGGATATAAGACAATGAATGAAGGATTGGATGTAAAGGCGGCGGGAAGTTGCATGTGGGATGCTGCGAGCCTTGGCGAGATAATGCTCAGGCTGGATCCGGGCGACGGGCGCATCCACACCGCGAGAGAGTTCAAGGTGTGGGAGGGAGGCGGCGAATACAACGTCGTTCGCGGTCTTCGCCGCTGCTTTGGGTTCAAGACGACGGCGGTGACTGCCTTTGCGGACAACCCTGTCGGGCGTCTCGTCGAGGACTTCATGCTTCAGGGCGGAGTCGATACGAGTCACGTCTCGTGGGCCAAGTTCGACGGCATAGGGCGCGAGGTGCGCAATGGCCTCAACTTCGTGGAGCGCGGATTCGGATGCCGCGGCGCACGTTCCTGCGCCGATCGTGGACTTACGGCGGTGAGCCAGCTGAAGCCTGGCATGATCGACTGGGAGACTCTGTTCGGCAAGGAGGGTGTGCGCTGGTTCCATACGGGCGGCATTTTCGCCGCGCTTTCCGAGACTACTGCGGACGTATGCATCGAGGCCCTTAAGGCGGCCAAGAAGTACGGCACGGTCACTTCATACGACCTCAACTACAGAGCGAGCCTCTGGAAGTCGATCGGCGGGCAGGCTAAGGCCCAGGAGGTCAACCGCGAGATCGCGAAGTATGTGGACGTGATGATCGGCAACGAGGAGGACTTCACGGCGGCTCTTGGCATAGAGGTCGAGGGTGTGGACAAGAACATGACCACATTGCCGATCGAGGGCTTCCGCAAGATGATCGGCAAGGCCGTGGCCCAATACCCGAACTTCAAGGCGGTCGCGACGACGCTTCGTTCAGTTAAGTCCGCGACCGTCAACGACTGGTCTGCGATATGCTGGTACAAGGGTGAGCTGCACCAGTCCATCCAGCGTCCCGCGCTTGAAATCTACGATCGCGTTGGCGGCGGCGATTCGTTCGCGTCCGGCCTCATATACGGCTTCATGACGTTCGATGATGCCGAGAAGGCGGTCAACTACGGTGCGGCGCACGGTGCGCTCGCCATGACGACGCCGGGCGACACCTCGATGGCTACCAAGGCCGACGTGGAGAAGCTTGTCGGCGGCGGAGGCGCGCGAGTGGACCGCTGAGGCATGGCGCCCGTGAGGGACGTGAGGCGGACTATCTGCGCGTGAGCGCGAATATCCTCTTCAGTCCCTTCCGGGCGAGGGCGAGCATCGACTCGAGATGTTCGCCCGTGAAGGGGTTGTGTTCTGCTGTTCCCTGCAGTTCGACGAATCTGCCGTCGTCCGTCATGACCACGTTCAGGTCGACTTCGGCGGTTGAGTCGTGCGCATAGTCGAGATCGAGGGTCGGCTTTCCGCCGCATACGCCGACGGATACGGCGGCGACGCGGTGCGTTATTGGGCTTTTGGGCACTGTGCCATTCGCCAGAAGCTTCTCAATGGCGTCCTCAAGCGCCAGCATGCCGCCGGTTATCGATGCGCACCTTGTGCCGCCGTCCGCCTGCAGTACGTCGCAATCTATGGTGATCTGCCTCTCGCCAAGGGTCTCGAGATCGACGGCGGCCCGCAATGCCCTGCCGACGAGGCGCTGGATCTCGGTCGATCTCGCATCAGGCTTTAGCTTCTTTATGTCGCGATCCTTGCGGTCCGGCGTGCACGACGGCAGCATGGAGTACTCCGCCGTCACCCAGCCCTTGCCGGACCCCTTCAGGAACGGAGGCACCTTGTCGCTTGCGCTTGCGGTGCACAGCACCCACGTGTCGCCCCATTTTATGAGGACGCTTCCCGCCGCATACTTTGTGAAGTTGTGGACAATCTCTATCTTCCTGAGCTCATTCGCCTTTTTCATGCGACTGATTATACCACATGCCACATCCTTGATGTCAGAATGGATAACATCAGCATTGCGACCTGTCGGTAATTCGCCTTTCGGCGACCTTGGTGCAGGTGTGGTATAATTCACGCATGGTTTTCGAATTTGAAAAGTGGGATTTGGCCGTACACGTTGCGGAAGGTGTGGACTGCGCGATGCATGTCTGATCCGGCGCATGGCGCCAGATCTATTGTCTCATGGGAATTGCTCGGAAAGGAAATCTGCGGGAAGTCCTGCACACTGCGCTTCCGCTCGCGCTTGCGATGGGTGCCCAGGCGGTCAACCAGTTCGTAGATCGCGTGTTTTTGGCCCGCTTTTCGGACGACGCGATACAGGCGTCGCTTCCGGCCGGTGCGCTCAGCTGGCTGTTCATCTGCCTTCTTGTCGCGACGGCCGGCTATTCAGGGACATTCGTTGCCCAGTTCTACGGCGCAGGATCGAAGCGCGATGCCGCTGCGGCATACGGGCAGGGACTGTGGCTGACGTTGGCAGCTCTCCCGGTGATACTCCTTTCCATACCGTTCGGAAACTTCATATTCGGCATTTCCGGCCATGCGCCATCCATAATCGCGGACGAAAGGGCCTATTACGGCATTCTCCAGGTCGGCGGCGTGTTCTGCGTGCTTGCCGCCGTGCTTTCCGGCTTCTTCGCGGGGCAGGGTCGGACTCGTCTCGTGGGAATCGCCACGTGTGTCGGCAGCCTGTCGAACATACTGCTCGATTGGATGTTTGTGTTCGGCAAGTGCGGTTGCGGACGCTGGGGAATCGTCGGCGCAGGGTGGGCCACGGCAATCGCCGCAGCGGTTCCGTGCGCAATTCTTGGCGCGGTGACGCTCTTCGACCCCAGCCTTCGCGGCAAGCGCTATCTTGTCGCCTTGCGTCTTCGTCCAGACCTTATCCGAAGGATCGTGAGGTACGGCTTCCCGTCAGGTCTGCACCAGTTCCTGGATGTCGCCACGTTCAGCGTGTTCGTGATGGCGACCGGTCGACTGGATGCGCTCTCGCTCGCCGTCTCCAACATTGTGTTCACCTTGAACTACATATCCTTCGCTCCGTTGTATGGCCTCGGTCAGGGTACGATCGTGCTTGTCGGACAGTATCAAGGGGCCGGCGATCCGGCTGCTTCGATCAGGGCGACTAAAAGCGCACTTGTGCTTGGCGGACTGTATGTGCTTCTCTTTGCGCTTGGTGTGTTCCTGCTTTCGGATGCCATAATGGACGTGTTTCGCGGCGCAGAAACGTCGTTCGACACCGCGCCGTTCCATGCCCTCGGGCGCACCCTCATGTGGCTGATGCTGTCTTGGGCGGCGTTTGACGCCGTAAGCCTGATAGTCGGCGGCGCGCTCAAGGGAGCGGGAGACACGAAGTTCGTGATGTTCGCCCTGATGGCGATATCGCTTGGGCTTTGGATGCCCGCCGTATTCCTCGTGCTCCATTTCCATCCTACGATTACGCTCCTTTGGCTGACGATGCCGTTCTACTGCTGCGTATGCGCCGTGACGTGCATAGTGCGTTTCGCCTGTGGCGGCTGGAAGCGGTTGCGCATTGTGGATGACCTTGTGACGCGGTAGTTAGTTGGTAGATGTTAGTGGGTAGTTGGTAGCGGGTAGTGGGTAGGATTTGCGATGAAGTTGAGAGGGGTATCTACCATCTACCATCTACCCACTACCAATTACCGAATTTTTCGGTTGAAAAAAAAAACACACATTTGCTATTATCATGGCCGTTGGCATAAGTGTTGCCGGAAAGGGCTGTGGTATGGCTATGAAAAACGTTTTGTGCGCAGGCGCCATTGCTGCGGGTCTTGCGTTCTCGCTGAATGCGGATGTAGCAATCTGGACGAACACCGAGTGGACCACATCAGGCGGAACTACGGGAACTGCCGGAATGTGGGGTGTTCCCGGCAACTGGATTGATGAGAACGGAACACCGCTGGAGGTCGCGCCGACGAACGGGACGCATGACATAAGGCTCCCGGCACGAGAGACGGATGGCCGCGTCTACAAGATCTATACCGGACGCCTTTCAGGCGGCGATGCCAATGTGTACCTTGAGTACCCTGCCGTGAATCCTTCCATATTGAGCATAGGCCCTACAGGCGGCGTGTGGGATACGTGGCGGTGGATCATCGAACACCCTTCGACCACATCGCAGTACGTGCAGCCAAACTTCAAGCGTGTGTTCACCATTGCGGACGCCTCCGGATTCGACGGCTACTGGTCGTCGGCACAGGCCAAGTCGGTATTTGAACTTTCCGCGACGGCGGACAGAATGCCCCAGATGAGTTCCCTCGGCGCACAGTGCCGCCCATACGTGCGCGTCCCTGCCGCCGGCACGTCCGCGAGCCTCATGGCGGTTACGGGCGGAGGCACAATCTCGAAGATCGGCGACGGGGAGCTTAAGGTCGGCTCGACGCAGGGGGACGGCACAAGATTCACGGTGGAGGCCGGTACGCTCACAATCGAGGGGACATCCGACGACGAGATCGAGGCGCTGTGCCGGAATGCGGCATTGCGCCTCGACGCGACGAGAGCCGACACCATCCTCACGGCGCCTAAGGTTACAGATGGCGTGGAATACCAGATAGTGACAAATTGGGCGGACGCGAACGGCAACGGGATCGCGGGAGAGTACGAGGCGTTTACGTCCTCAAACGAATACTACTTCCCGTGCTCGCATGGAGCGTTCGCGAGTGCGGTGCGTTCGCCCACGGGTCTGCCGCTTGTGGACTTCGGATCGCATGTGGCTGACAAGGGCAAGTACGGGCCTTCAAACTGCTGGCTCAGGCTGAATCGTGAGATAAAGGATCCTACGGCTGTGTTCTACGCCGTGCAGACGCCAGGCGGAGCACCGGGTCGCACGATTCTCGGCACAATTGGCGATGACGGCTTTGCGTTTCTCACGGGGGCGGGCGACCAGAGGCTTTTCTGCGGCTACGATGCGGGCAAGATCGGCCGCAACGGAGACATCATGATAAACGGCGACCATGTGACGTTCTACGATACGGCGAACTATACGAAAACGTCCCTTACGAACCTCAACGTGATTTCCGTCGCGGTGCAGCCCGGCGCCATCATCGGCAAGATCGGGGCCGACCGCTATTATCCATCCCGCTCAGGCGGATCGAGGATCGGCGAGGTGCTTGTGTTCACGAATTCGCTCACGCGGGCGGAGCGCGTACGCATTGCCCAGTACCTCGTGCGCAAATGGGTGACTGGCGAGAAGTCCGCCACGGACGCAAATGCGGTGATCGTAAGCGGAGACGGAACTGCCATTGGCGTGCCAGATGGACGCAAGGCCAGCGTCGGCGAAGTGGTCGCCTCCGACGGCACTTTCACGAAGACTGGTGGCGGAACGCTTGTGGTGGGCGGCGTTTCGCCGCAGGGGGCGAAGATCCTCGTGGAAGATGGCGCAGTATCCTTCGCTTCTGGCCCATCCGTTGACGACACCGCGCCGGCGGCAGATCCGTACATATGGCTCGACGCAAACGATGCGTCGTCCGGCAAGTTCGATGAGAAGACGTTCGACGGCGACGACCGCACGTACGTTACGCAGTGGCGCGACCACCGCGATGGCGTAGACCTTGCCGCCATCGCCGTCTCAAACACGCTGCCGAGGATGCCGTGGCTCGTCCAGGACATTGGGAACGGTCGCGGCGCCGGCGTTTGCCTCGGATACTACTACGGGACAAGCCAAAGCCACTTCATCCTGCCTACATGGGGCGCGGATGGGGAATACGGATCCGGCGACAAGAAGGAAAATGATACGTACGCAGGATTCATCGTGTACCGAAACAACGAACGACACGGGGTCAACCTCTTTGGCTCGTCGAACATGGACATGATGAGGTCCAGCCTGTGCCTCCTCTCCGACACATATTCCGCGCCGAAGTCGCCATCCGCATTCTGGTCCGTAAACGGGCAGCCAACCGATCCGTTCGCGAACATCGGCAAGATAATCAACCAGACGGACAACGTGATCCTCGTGGCGTTCCGGTCCGAGACGCCGCTTACCGTAAATGCCATCGCGAAGGATCGCAAGGGGCAAATGCAGGATGCCTCCGCCGGACGCATCACCGTCGGCGAGTTCATAACGTACCATCGTCCGCTCACTGCCGAAGAGTTCCGCAACACGGAGGCGTACCTCATGGCAAAATGGCTTGGAGAAAAACACCCTGCGGCCACGGTGTCGGACTGTTCCCTTGAGTTCACAGACGATGCCTCCGTCATGCTCGACAGCGATGCGGATGTGGATATGGGCGTGGTGTCCGGCGGAAACGGATTGCTTGTGAAGCGCGGCTCCGGCACCGTGAATGCGGTCACGGAACCGAATGCCGCCAACAGCATGGTCGTGGAGGGCGGTTCCCTTTCGCTGAAGATCGACGATGCGCTTGACAGCAAGACGCTCTTCCATTTTGACGCCGCAAACGCCGCCTCGCTCTCGACATACGAGGGGGATGACGGAAAGACCTACATTACGAGCTGGAGCGATAGCGGCGCAAATGGACTCGTGGCCTGCTCTACCAAGTACCATCCGATTTTTGGACTTGGGGGAACGAGTGAATACAGTTTCATCTCGACGAACCCGACGCTTGCCGAAGTCGTGATGCCGGATGGCGTCGCACGGCGTGTCGTAAGTTTCGGCGGATACAGGAATGTCTTCTGGACTGACAATTCTGGACTGGATTCGGCGTCGCTCTACTTCACGAGATCGGAAGACGGTACCCCCGAAAAACAGACGAATGTGCGCGAGATATACGTGGTTCAGAAGTACGACGAATCCGTCAGGGCAGGGCTATGTGCGCACTTCATCGGCGATCTCGTGGGGAATGCACAGAAAGCCGAAGACGGAACGCGATGGTTCATGCGCGGCAGCGCAACCATATTCAACACCTCATACACGTCGCTTTCGGTGCAGGATGGGTATCTTGCCCTTGACCGCGCACCAGTGAAGGCGAGCGATACGCTGCCGACCGGGTGGCATCTCATGTCGGTAGGTGCCACGAACAGCGTGTATGTGGACTCCATGATGCAGGACCGTAACTGCAACGCCGGAGGCGGCTGGATCGCCGAAATGGTGGCGTTCGACTTCGAGCTTACCGCAGAGCAGCGTTCCATGCTGGAGCGGCATCTGATGCGCAAGTGGGGCATCGGCGAAGAGGCGCAGACTGAGCAGAGCCTTGAGACGCTGGTGGTGGCGAAGGGAGCTTCGCTTTCGCTGACCGGCGGATGCAGGTTTACGGTCTCAACGCTCGGCGGAGGCGGCGAGTTGACCGTTGCGGATCAAGTATCCATTGCGCAGGACGGAGCCTTGTCGTTCGAATACCGCGCTGCGGATGACGTCGACCACCTCAACGTGAACGGTAGCCTCGACCTCTCGCTGTTGGCATCGGTGCGGGTGGATGTCGCGGACGGAGCGACTGTTGAGGCTGGGGATTGGCCAATCCTTACCGCAACTGGCGGCATTACGGGCCTCGACCTTGCCAACGTGAAGCTTGGCGCGGCGGTACCGACCAAGGTAAGGGCTTCGCTATACATGAAGGATGGCGAGCTGTGGTTCCGCGTGTCGAAGGTAGGCACCATCGTGATTATGCGGTAGAGAGGGGGAAAAGGAGGATTTACGGTTTTTCGATTTGCGATTTATGATTGCATTGGGCCATTTAGGTATTGCCGGATTTCGCAACGGGAGGGACGCAATTCATTGGGTTCGCCGCACACGGGCAATGGACACAGCAAGTTCTGCGCATTTCACGGAAATGCGCCCACCAAGCTCGCGTATGCCACGAATGTGCAACGGGAGACGCGCTCCCGCGCGTCCGTTGCTTTGATGCCGTTTTCGGTCGAGCGGGAGCTCGACCCTCCCGTAGCGGCGATTTCATCGAAATCGCCCTACCAAATCCTCAAATGAATCAATACCTAAATGCAATCGTAAATCGAAAAATCGGAAATCGTAAATTCCTCCAATGCAATCGGGAATCGGTAGATGGTAGTTGGAAGGCATCTCAATCTCTCAACTTCTCAACCTCTCAACCTCTTCATGCAATCGTAAATCGAAAAATCGTAAATGAATCATAGTTTGATATAATCCACAATGACGTTAAGCCATAAGCCATATAGGATGGGAATAGACTGATGTTGACAAGAAGACATGCCGTTGCGCTTCTGCTTTCTGCGCTTGTGGCGAATGCCGCATTCGCCTGGCAGAGGGAGGACGTTGAGAAGTACTGGAACTTCGCCGAGCTTTCCTCGAAGCCGGAATTCAGGCCATCCCCATTTCCGGAGAGCGATTGGCTGGGATTGAAGTCGATCCTCGTGAAAGGGAAGGGTCCTGACGGAATGACAGCGGAGTTCTTCGCGTACTACGCCACCCCCACGACGGTAGCCCCAGGCGGTGGATATCCGGCTGTGTTGCTTGTGCATGGCGGTGGCGGCACTGCGTATCCGCACCATGTGGAGAATTGGGTCAGGCAGGGGTTTGCGGTGCTTGCCCTGGACTGGTACAACCAGCGTCCTGACCTGTCGCAGGCAAAAGGGAAGACGACAGATTCCATCAAGGGCATTCCACTTGACGGCGGCAAGCGCAACGACATAGTGGCCAACGTCGCGAACATGGTGCTTGCCCATTCGCTTCTTCGCTCGTTTCCTGAGGTGAATCCAGACCGCACCGTGTTCGTTGGCTTGTCATGGGGCAGCTGGTATGGGGCAATAGTATCCGCCGTGGATCCTCGCTTCAAGGGCGTAGTGGAGATATATTGCGGGGACGTAAACAAGGCGCGTGGCGGAAACAAGATGGTGGACGGCAGGTTCCTCCATGCCGCGAAGTGCCCGATGTGGTGGGTGGTCGGCACGAACGACCGCAACGTCACGCCGTCCACTTCACAGGCTGGCTTCGACGAATGCGCGAACCACTGGGGACACGCCGTAGTGCCGAAGCTTCCGCACAGCCATGGCGGGTTCAGGTTCGAGTCCGCAATGCGCATGGCGCGTCATTTCGCATGCGGAGATGCGGCGTTGCCGCGTCTGGGCCGCATATCGCTTGACGGAATCCGCGCATCTGCGCCGATAATCTCGGTCGGCAAGACGACAGGTGCGGCCCATCTCGCGTACACGTGCGATGGCGACGAACCTACCGAGTGGAAGCGCAAGTGGCAGACCGTTCCGGCGAAGGTCGAGGGCGGCAAGGTGGTCGCCGAAGTGCCGCAAGACGCATTCCAGATAGTGCTTTCGCTCTATGAGAAAGAGCCGGGCAGATACAAGGATCTCTGCGGTTCATCGGATATCAGGCAGTTGAGGTAAGGGGGCTGCCGATTCAATGCATGTACATCAAGCAAAAGGGAACGACGAAATGAGAATTACGGTAATGGTTGCCTCCATGTTTGCGGCGGCGGTTGCGGCTGTCGCCGAAACGGCTGTGCCGGTGGCGGAGTTCGGCTTCGAGGAAGTTGCGGGAGCGTATGCCGACGACGGCGTTTCAGGGCAGAGCGCGGAGTTGACGCCCTCGGCCAAGTGGGCGAGCGGCACTTTTGGCGGGGCCTTGGCAACGGGAGAGAAGGGCGCTGGCGCGTTCATCCCGAACCTCTCCGCGCTTGACGGGACGGACAACTGCACATTGTTTATGCGCTTCCGCAAAAGCGGATCCGGCTTTGGACGCTACCCCAACCTTTTGACAAGTTCGGCATGGGGGGCGAAGGGCGGCATGATGCTGTTCTCGCCAGAAGGCAAGGCGCTCTCCGTGCGTTTCCGCGCCGACGGCAAGGGGCCAGAGGCGGCGTGGACGGCGTTCGCGAAAATGCCGCAGGGAAAGTGGTCGTCCGTCGCGTTCGTGTTCAACCGTCCGAACGTGACAGTATACGCCAACGGGGAGCCTGTCGCGAACGGGACATGGGATCATCCGTTCGTCACCGGCGGTGCGATCCAGCTTGGCGGATGGATGGCGGATTCGTTCGGGGGATTCATCGACGACCTGCGCGTGTGGAAGGGGGCGCTTGATCCATCCAAGATCGCAGAACTCGCTGGAGACTCGCGCTATGACGAGATTGACGGATATCAGGATGACGGCACAGGCGGAATCAGGAAGACCATTCTTCTTGGGCAGGGTGGCAGTCCGGCATTGACCTTGGATGGGGATGCGGCGACGCTTGTGTTCGATACGCTTGGGTGCATATCTTCCATTCGGGAAAAGGCAACGGGACGCGAACTCGTCTCGAACGTGACCGCCTTTGTGTCGGCGCGGCTCGATGACGGGCGCATGATCGCGGCACGCCGAATGGAGAAGCGTAGTGACGGGAAAGTTGCCTTCGCCTTCGGCAAGGCGGGCGAGGTGGTGATCGCCGTTTCGCAATTCAAGGGCGGCTGGAGCTTTGCGATAGAGTCGAGCAGCCTCAGGGGCGTGAAGGAACTTGAATTCTGCCGGGTCCAGCCGGTGTGCGGCAAATGGAAAGGCGACTTCGCGAATGCGTGGAGCGACGAGAAGTCGTCCGTATGCGTCCGTTCCTACGACATTAAGGGAGAACCGCGTGTCGGCGGCGCACTGCGCGTATCCGTCGATTCGCAGTTCCCCATCGTGGGGCGTCGGGCCGGTCTTGCGGCCGGACCGCGTGACGGATTCCGCGAGCAGCTGAAGGCGATGACGGTCGCGGCTGGCGTCCCGCGCAGCGATGCGGGCGGCGCATGGTCGATGGATAGCGAGGTGGCGAGATGGAGCTACGTGTTCACGTCCGTAGTCAACGGCGACATCGACAGCTGGATCGAGTTCGTGAAGAGGGCCGGGTTCGCGAACCTCCACCTCAACTCAAGCTGGACGGATTGCCTTGGGCAGTGTCCCGTAAACAGGCGGGCGTTCCCCGGCGGGATCGACGAGATGAAGTCCTGCGCGGAAAAGGCGCATGCCGCCGGTCTGCACGTAGGGATGCACACGCTCACCGCCTGCATATGTCCACGCGATCCGTGGATCACGCCGCTGTGCAGCGAGGACCTTGTGGCGGACGCAACATACACGCTTGCGGCTCCGCTCGCCGAGAACGCGAAGGAACTGCTTGTGAATGAGAAGCCGATCGCCAGACACGTGAACGTGTTCACGTACTCGTCGAACGGCAACGTGCTTCGCATCGGCAACGAACTTATCCAGTATACGGGAATGGATCGCGAGCGCAAGCCCTATGCGTTCACGGGACTGAAGCGAGGCGCGTTCGGCACAAGGAAGGGCGGAGTGTATCCGGCAGGGACTAAGGCCGACTACCTGCACCAGCGCTACATTGCGTTCTATCCGAAGCCGGATTCTGAACTTGCGGAGAAGCTTGCCAGCCGCCTTGCCGAGGTGTACAACATGTGCAACCTCGACGAGTTCTACTTCGACGGTTCGGAAGGCATGGGCACGCGCTACGGCATAGACGCGATGCGCCACAAGATATACGCGAAGCTCAAGCCGAACAATGGGCATTCCCCCTCGATAGAGGCGAGCTGCGGCGGCGCGAACAACTGGTGGTTCCAGACGCGCATGGCGACGGTGGATCATGGCGTGTATGGGGTGAAGCGGTTCCACGATTGGCACATCGGCTGGGCGATAGACAATGGACGGTACTCCAATTTCCTCGAACCGCAGATGGGGTGGTGGCAGCCGCGTACCGACGTGCCGCTCGCCCGTGGGCACATGCTTGACGAGATGGAGTACTTCGCCGGAAAGAACGCCGGCTTCGATGCCGCGATGTCCCTTCAGGGCATCTCGCCGCGCCAGGGCGTGACCGGCGTGAGACGGCAACTCACGGTGCTTGGCTGGTACGAGTGGCCGAGGCTCGCTCGCGCGTTTGCGCCGGAGGCACAGCAATACCTCGCGTCGCCCCGCTCCGAGGCCAGGCTTCGCCAGAACGCGAAGGGCGTGTGGGAACTTGCGGACGTGGAGACTTTCACGCACCGTGCCGGGCTGCCGTGGCAGATGGCGTGGACTGTCGAAAGCGCGGCTGCCCGACCGGCGGCAATGCGCGTGGAGGCACTATACTCCGCCGGTCCGGCTACGGACGGCGAACCTCTGCTCACGGCCGATATGTTCAAGGAGATGAAGTCGGCGTCGGCGAAGGGCGTAAAGGTGTCGTTCGATGCGGAGACCACCGGGCCGAACGGCAAGGCGTTCAGGCTTTCCGCCGAGAACGTGTCCGCAGAAAGGAATGGCGCTTGGGCGAGGGCCGAGAAATCCTATGGCTTCAACGGCGTTGAACTTGGCGGGGAACGCATCGCATTTGGCGCATGGGTGAAGGGCGACGGATCTGGCGCGCTGCTTAACCTCCAGTTCACGACGCCCGGCGCGTTCGGCGGCGGAATTTCCGACCATTACGTGCGCCTCGATTTCGATGGGTGGCGCTATGTCACTGTGCTGTTGCGCGAACGGGATGCCGCCAGCTACGGCGATTTCCGTTGGCCGTATGGCGGAGGATACGCGAACATCTACCGCAACATCGTGAAGCCGGGCCATCTCGGAACGTTCAGCGCATACCTCAACGATGTCCCGCAGGGCAAACGCGCTGCGGTTGAAATTGGCGAAGTGATGGCCCTCAACATGGTGGCGACGAAGCAGGACGGCATCACGGTGATGGCGAACGGAGCGGCATTCAAGGTGCCGTTTGAATTGGCTTCCGGCGAGTATGCGGAACTGAATGATGGCTGCTGGACCCATTACTCGGCCATGGGGAATGCGCTCGGGCGTGAGGTGGCCGCGAAGGCCGTGGAGCTGAAGGCGGGGGCGAATGGCCTGTCGGTAAGCGGTGGTACGAATGCGTCCATCCGCGCCGAGGTCACGCTTTTCGCGTTCGGCAGGAAGCGTCCAGCGTTCGTATCGAAGCTTACGCCGGAGATGAAGAAGACGATGCGGTACGAGGGCGTGATGCCGTTCGAGTACGCTCCGGCGAAGGGGCTGAATCCGCCGAGCGAGATACCTGTTCGTCCTGGCGAGAAGGCTTCGCTTTCGGTTGAGATATACGGTCCGGCGGCGAATCCGACATTCACCTTCAGGCGTTTCTTCGGGCTGAAGAAGACAGTCTGCCAGTTTGAGGCGGATATCGCGGACGATGAGCGTCTTGTCTGCCGTGATGGCACGGCGTGGTCCGTGGAAAAGCTCAAGGATGGAACGGTGACCAGAAGCGGCTCGCTGAAGACCGCATTGCCAGTGCTTGGCAAGACGACGAAATTCACGTTTGCAGTCGGATTGAAGGATGGGGTGCCTTGCGTGGTAGATGTCCTCAAGGAATACAGGTAGGGAATAGTTGCTAGTTGGTAGATGGATAGTTGGTAGAGGGGATTTTCGATTTACGATTGCATTGGACCATTTTGGCATTGATTGATTTGCGGGAGGCTGGAAGTTGAATGTCCCACACGGAGGCGCGGATGCGGGAGGGACGCGCTCCTGCGCGTCCGTTGCCCCACGCCGTTTTTCGGTCGAGCGGGTGCTCGACCCTCACGTTGCCGGCCGCGACAGGTGCGACCCTCCCGCAAGTGGTTGGCAGTTGGTAGTTGGTAGAAGGTGGCCAACTGCCACTGAACAAACTGAAACCTAAACCTAAAAAAGCAGTTGCTCCCCGCTTCTCCGCCGTGGCCGACAGGCTCATCTCCCTGCCGCTACAGTGCACGCAGCGCGCCTTGCTGGGGATCGAGTAAGAACTATGAAAATTGATGACAATCTAGAGGATAAATTGTGTTTTCAATAGAATGAAATAAGGGCGCCCCTTCGAAACGGTTGACTGCCGGGATGGGTAAAGAGTATACTACACGCCAATTTTTTCATTACGGAGAGTAGTGAATCGGCAAGGCAAAGTAAGGAATGTAAAAGACATGGAAACAAAGGTTCTGCAGTTTGGCGAAGGCAATTTCTTGAGGTGCTTCATCGATTGGATGGTGCAGCGGATGAATGACAAGGCCGGCTTCAACGGGGCGGTGCAGATTATCCAGCCGATCGGCGTCGAACTCTCCACGCCTTCGCGCATATTGAACGAGCGTGGCGGCAAGTACCATACATGCCTTCGCGGACTTGTGAACAACCGCACTGTCGAGGAGATCGAGGAGATCAAGTGCGTGAAGGGGGTCGATGTCTCGCAGAACCTTGAGAAGTACGCAACTGATCCGTCAATCCGGTTCGTGGTGTCCAACACGACCGAGGCCGGCATACAGTACGTGAAGGGCGTGGATACGTTCCCTGCGAAGATAGCCCGCCTCGTCGCTGCACGTTACGCTGCGAAGCTGCCGGGCTTCGTGTTCATCCCCTGCGAACTCATCGAGCATAACGGCGACAAGCTCAAGGCCTGCACGAAGAAGTACATAGAGGATCCCGCCATCCTGAAGTGGCTTGACGACGAGTGCGTGTTCTGCTCGACGCTCGTCGACCGCATCGTCGCTGGCCGTCCCGACCCTGAATCTGCCGGGCGCTACGCGGCGCAGCTTGGCGAGAAGGATGAGGTTCTCGTGTGTGGCGAACCGTTCCACTTCTTTGTGATCGAGCATCCCGCCGACTTTGACCTGGAGGCCGAACTTCCCCTCAAGGCCGCCGGCATCAACGTGGTGTATACGCAGGACATGCAGCCGTACCGCACACGCAAGGTGCGCTTCCTCAACGCGGCGCACACCACGCTCGTGTACCTCGGCCTCGAACGGGGCTTCACGGAGGTCGCACAGTGCATAGAGGACAAGGAACTGAACCTCTTCCTCCGCAAGGTAATCTTCGATGAGATATTCCCGACGATCGATCTGCCCAATACGGAGAAGATAGACTACGCGGAATCCGTCCTTGAGCGTTTCGCCAACCCGTTCGCCCACCACAAGCTTGAATCCATCGCCCTCAACACGGCGGCCAAGTGGAAGGCGCGCTGCCTCCCCGTGGTGGCGGATTACTACAGGCTGTACGGCAAGCTCCCTGAGCGCATGATGCTTGGCTACGACGCCATCGCCCGTCACTTCGACGCCGCGAAATAATAGGCAGCCAGGCATTCTGCATCCAGCGAGTTGGCTGGGCGATACGGTCGCATCATGGCGGAAGTGTGGTATAATTGCGGACATGAACAGGTGGATTGCAATTTGTCTGGCGGCGATCGCGTGTGCCGGATGCTTCGACAACAAGGGCAAGCCGGAGGATGTCCCTACGGTGATTGGGCTTCGGCCCTTGGCCGAGACTAACCGGGCTGGCATCGTGCGAGTCATTCTTCGTGGCGACAGGGGCGAATTGTCGGCATCGCACTTGACGGGGCTTGATTCGATCAAGATGATAGACCTGTCGGAGCGAGGGACGAAAGAAGTGCCTGTTGCGGCCTTTGGCCTCAAGGGTCTGAAGGAGTTCTATTTCTGTCGGAACGGAATGGAACGCATCCCTGATTTCTCTTGCTGGGCAGATACGCTCGACTATCTCAACCTCGACGACAACGCGATCACGGAGATACCGGCGGGCATTTCGTCGCTCACCAGGCTCAAGTGGCTCAGGCTCAACGGCAACAGGATAAAGGCCGTGCCGCGCGAGCTATCCGCGCTTAAGGACCTGCGCCGGATCTACCTGTGCAGGAATGCGCTAGCCGCAGTGCCGGAGGTCGTGAAGGAGTGGCCGATGATAGAGGACATATCCCTTGACGGCAACCCGATATCGGAGGTGCCGGAATGGCTCGTGTCCCTGCCAAGGCTTCGTGGCGTATCGCTGTGCGGAACCCGCATATCAAGGTTGCCTTCGGATCTGTCAGGCTGGAAGAGGCTTGATTTCCTTGCATTGAGCTCTTGTCCGGTATCGAGGGAAGAGATGCAGCGCGTACGCAAGGCGCTCCCCGACGTGGCGATCGTCTTCTGAGTCGCTTCACGCACAAGGGCAAAATACGGTGGAGATTTTTATGAAAACACACCCCTTGCGCAGAGAAATGGTTTATCGTATAATGCAGCACATGAGTTTTCATAGATTTACAGTTTCCGCTCTCGCGGCGTTTGCGTTTGCGGGTGTTGTCGTGGTGCGGGCGGCGGATGCCGCAGCGGAGGACGACAACAAGCCCGCCGTGGAGACTATCCCTGCGGCGGAGAAGGCCAAGATGGATGACGAGTGCGCGTTCATCAAGGCCCTGATCGAGGCCAACATGCCGGATATGGCGTCCATGGTCATCGCGAGGGCCAGGGAGAAGTGGCCCGTGATGTCAGCCCGCCTCGAGGTGTTGGAGCAGGAGGGCGATCTCCGCCTCGGCCATTTCGACAAGGTGCAGGGCGTGCTCGCCAAGAAGAAGAAGGGTTCGCCGGAATACTGGGCCTTGAGCATCGCCATGGCTAACGCCTATTATGCGAGGCAGAAGTTGCCGGAGTGTCGCAAGCTGTACAGCGAGTTCTTCAAGTCGGTGCCGGTGCCAACGAAGGAACTCATGGATTTCTACGAGGAAGCCGCGTACACGTGGATACAGATCCTGCGGTTGGAGAAGAAGTTCGACCAGGCGATCGCCGTGTATGACGGTCTGCTCAAGCTTCCGCTCAAGGATGACAGGTGGGCCACGTTCGGCGTGGAGGAGGCGGAGCTCTGCCTTCAGCTTGCCGCCACCGAGAAGGATGCAAAGAAGCGCGAGGCCTACATCAAGAAGGCATCGCTTCGGGCCGACAGAATCCTCTGGATGAGCGACTTGATCGTGCGGTTCGGCCAGGCCGTCGCTCTCAAGGCGCATTCGGAGATGGCGCGCGGAAACATTGCGCGGGCACAGGAGCTGGTCAACGAATATCTCCCCCAGCTCAAGGACATCCACGAGCAGCTGAAGTCCCTCGACCCTGACGGGACGGAGGGCATGATACGCCTTTCGCCAATGCCGAACTGCCGATATCTGCTTGCGGAGATGCTATGGAACGCGGTCCAGAGGGAACTCAAGGAACCCAAGCCAGACGACAACAAGATCAAGGACCTCCTCTTCGGCGCGAAGAACGGTGCGAAGCGGAACGGCTCCGGCGCGTTCAACCATGCGATCAACGTGTTCGTGAAGTATCCCGAATCGAGCTGGGCGGCCACGGCGGGCGAACTTTCCGAGACGATCCGCAAGTTCGTCAAAAATCGCTACAAGAAGGAAATCAAGACGAACGTCACGGCCGCGCAGATCGACAATGTCCGCAAGATGCAGTTCAAGGCGGCGAACGCCGCATACCGCGAGGCCCGCTGGAAGGATGCAATCAAGGCTTTCCACGAAGTGCTGTCCCAGTATCCCGAGACGGAGAATTCCGTGAAGGCCGTGGCACACCTTGCCGAGTCTTACTTCGAGGCGTGGCGCGAAACCCGTGACGCAAAGGAGAAGGCGGGCCTTCGGTTGGACTGCGATGCCGTTGAAGGGTATTTCGCCGAGCGCTTTTCGGGTCTGAACCCGAAGTGGGTCAGGGCGGCGGGCGACGATGTCCTCCGTCTTGCCGGGCGCGAGATGTCCACGGGAAGCCGTGCGCAGAGCCAGCGCCTGTACGACACGTATTTCCGCCTGTACCCCACGCACTACCAGGCGGCGCAGATGGCGATGTCCCTGGGGGGCGCGGCGTTCAAGGCCGAAGACTACGATCAGGCTCTGCACTATTTCGACACGGTGATAAGCCAGTACTCCAATTCAACCTACCGGGTGCAGGCCCTTCAGATGATGTCGGCATGCTACGGCAAGGAGGGTGACGTGGCCAAGCAGATCGATTACCTCAAGCAGTACCTTGCGGCTGCGAAGATGGTGACGGATCGCGTCAACGCCCGCCTTTCCCTCGCGATGCTCGAGCGCAATCGCGGGCTGGGGCTATATCAGGATGCGGAGACGAACACCGTCGCGGAGGCTGCGGCAGAAGTGCGCAAGGACGCAGCCGTCTCCGTGCTCTCCGCCGTGAAGGATTTCCGCGGCGCCGCAAAGGAGGCGTCTGCCGGCATCGAGTCGGCCCTCACGTCTTCGGAAGACAAGAAGCGGCTCGCGATGGCGCGCGAGCATGCCCAGTTCCTGGAAGGCGACACGTGGCAGCACCTGAAGCATCCCATTGGCAAGATGGACGAGAAGGCGTTCATGGCTCAGGCCGCGAAGTGCTACGGCTCGTACATGGAATCGTCCCCGAAGGGCAAGTACGCGCCGCGAGCCCTCGTGATGCTTGGCACGGTGTATTCCGCGTCGGGCGACGTGGCGAAGTCCAAGGAGGCCTTTGCGCGACTCGCCAAGGATTTCCCGAACACCGCAGAGGCGAAAAACTCCGTGCCGCTTTTCGCGAAGGCGCTCATGGACATGGGGCGCAAGGCGGAGGCCGTGGAGCAGTATGAGCAGATGGTCAAGACCTCCGGCAACTACACGCCGAAGCAGTTCCTCGATGCCGGAGACGCGCTTGTGGACTTCAAGGCCTACGACACGGCGCAGATGATCTACCAGAAGGTCGCGGATCTCGCGAAGGGTACGCCGAACGAGGCCTACGTGAAGGCGTATGCGCAGCTTGGCGAGGCAAAGGCCCTCTTCGGCGCCGGACGCAATGCCGAGGCGCACGAGGCGCTGGACAAGTTCATAGAGGGCAACTCCCGCAACGCACTCGTTGTCGATGCGTATCTGATGCTCGCGAGGGTGGCTTCGGAGGAAGGCCGGCGCGAACGGGAGAACAATCTTCGCACCAAGTACTTCAACGCCGCCGTTGGCGCGGTCAAGAAGGTTCGCCAGTACCGCCCGGAGATGGAGGACGAGATGATGCTTGAGTCGTCTGATGTGCTTGTGCGCAAGATGGAGGCCGAGGAGGCGATGCAGCTCAAGGCCGAGGCCGAGGCCACCCTGCGTCTTGCGGTCGGCGGCTTCCAGGCGTTTCTGCAGTCGCACCAGCCGGATGACGAGCATCCCGTCTCGAAGATGACGCCGAAGCAGCTGAAGAACCTTGAGCGCTGCTACGCGACGGCGTTGCCGCTCATGGCGAAGCTCCTCCCGAAACAGGAGGACAAGAAGGAGTTCGCGCAGAGGATCGTGGAGTACGGCGAGACGTATCTGGACATCTTCCCGAATGGGAAGGCCAGGACTTCGGTGCAGAACAGCATCAACCAGGCCAAGGCTGAACTTTGATGAACTGACGGTTTTAAAGGCAAAGGAACAAGACTGATGAAAATGATTCTGGCGGCAATTGCGCTTTCGTTGTCCGCGGCGGCATTCGCTGCGGCAGGAGACATCGTAGGTACGATCACCGACGCACAGGGCCCGCACAAGGGCATCGTGCGATACAGCCTCAAGTCAAAGACCTACTTTGTGACGACCAAGCAGAATGGGGCGATGCTTGAGGCGGAGATCGCCCCCGCAGACGTGACCGAGATGGAGATTGCGGAACCGGCCGGTTGGGACAAGGCCGTGGACAACGTCCAGAAGGGGCGCGCGACGGCATCCATCAAGTACTTCGAGGGGATAGTGAAGCAGTACAGCCACTTGCAGTGGGATCTACGGGCGGCGCGGTTTCTTGCCGAGGCATATCTTGCGTCCGGCGATGCGGAAAAGGCCTACGACGCCTGCAACTCGGTTGTGAGGGCCGATCCCCTGAACGCATATTCTGGGGAGCTGGCTCCAATCTACTGGAAGGTTCTTATCAAGATGGGCAAGAAGGAGCAGCTTGAGCGGCTTCTCGTCAAGGCCGCAGCGTCTGGCGACCGCTATTCGAGCGGCGCGGCCCTGATTGGCCGGGGCGACCTTATCCTCGCTTCGGGCGAGTCGGCGGAATCTCTGCGCTCTGCGCTTGTCGATGGCTATCTCCGTGTGGCGTTGATGTATACGGATGGCAAGATTGCGGAGCAGCTTCGCCCCGAGGCCCTTGCCAAGGCGGCGCAGTGCTTTGAGAAGATTGGCCAGGCCGGTCGCGCCGATGCGATGCGTGGCGAACTCAAGCGGCTGTACCCGAACAGCGTCTGGGCCAAGCAGTGATTACTGAACGTTTGTTTTTTTCGACAGATTGACCGGCCAAAGAGGCTGTGGATCTTAAAAAGAAAAGGAAAAATCATGAGCATGAAGAAGATGAAGAAGGCTACAATGGCGGCGATGATCCTCCTCGGGTGCGTTTGCGCTCCCGTGGCGGCCACCATTTCGTACGGGCAGCTGACGGATGACAAGGGCAATGTCGTCGAGTCGGATACGTCCAAGCAGAGCACCAATTCCGGCGGCGGCTTCTACGATATCGTCTTCGGATCGGGAATCGTGGGCATGCTCCTTTGGTTCGCGCTGTTCGCGGACGCCGGAATGGCCATCTACTTCGCGGTCGATTGCTACGTGCTCATCAAGCCCGGCAAACTGATGCCGCAGCGCCTCATCTCCAACGTCCAGCTCGCCATGGCGGAGGGAGATGTGCAGAAGGCCATCGATGCGTGCAAGAGCGAACCGAGCTGCATGAGCAACATCCTCGGGGCGGCGTTCCAGCATGTCGAGGAGGGCTTCGATGTGATCCAGGAAGCCGTGACCGCGGCTTCCGACCTTGAGCAGGAAAAGCTGATGCAGCGACTGAACTGGATCTCGGTGTGCAGCAACCTCGGTCCGTCCCTCGGCCTTCTCGGTACGGTGCAGGGAATGATCCTCACATTCCAGGCCCTGGCCTCCGGCGGCGCGGGCGACGCCTCGATGCTGGCCAACTCGATCGGGCAGGCCCTCTGGACCACCGCCGCAGGCCTGTGCGTGTCGATCCCGTCCATCACGATATTCTACGCTCTCCGCAACAAGGCGACCCAGCTGATCCTCCGCATGACGGCTGTCACGATGGAGCTTCTGAACAACCTCCGCAACGTGGAGATTGCGCCAGAGGGAGAGGAAGAGTCCGCTCCGGCTGAAGCCTAAGTTTTCGAAGGGAGCCAGATACAATGGCCCGCAAAGCCCAGGAGAATCCGCAGCTCGACATGACGCCGATGATCGACGTCGTGTTTGAGTTGATCATATTCTTCGTCGTCACGCTCACTCAGTGCAACGCCAAGGACGAGACGATCCGTCTCGAAGACGGCACGCACGGCATTGAGCTTACGCCGGAAGAGATGCCTCCTACGCAGATGACCGTGGATGTGGCTCGCAATGGCCGCATATCCATGGGCGACATCACCATGACGCCCGAGCAGATCGGTCAGCGCGTAAAGGAGCGCAAGCGCAAGTTCGGCGAGTTCCCGGTGCTCATACGTGCGGACAAGAATGCCCGGCACGAGGCGGTTGCCCGCGTTATGAACGCATGTACCGCCAACGGCATCTGGAAGATATCCTTCATGGCTATCCATGAACACAAGGCGAAATAACGGAGCGCATTCAGATGGCACGTAAACCGCAGGAGAATCCGCAGCTCGACATGACGCCGATGATCGACGTGGTGTTCGAGCTGATCATTTTCTTCGTCGTCACGATCAAGCAGGAGGACATCTTCTCCAAGCTTAACGCAAACCGTCCGGCGCCTGCGTCATCCTCGTCTTCCGAGGAGAACGACACCCAGGTGAAGATTGACATCGGTTCCGGCGGGCTGGTGTTCAACGGACGGCTCATGAGCCCGAAGCAGTTCGACCAGAGCATTCGCGAGATATCGAAGACGTCGAAGAGCGCGATGGTCACCATCCGCTGCTCGCTGGACTCGTATCACAAATATCTTGTGTTTGCCCTTGACACGTGCAGCAAGTACAAGATGTTCAACGTATCCGTGTTCACCATATAGCATAGTCAATGCCCTTTCCCCTCTTTCTGGCATTGAAGTACCTGAAGCCGAAACGCTCGGTGACGTCTGTCATCACGTGCGTTTCGGTTTTGGGTGTACTACTGGGGGTCTCTGCCGTCATAATCGTGCGGGCGGTGATGACCGGCTTCGGCGACATGTGGGAAAGGAAGATACTCGACTTCAAGCCCCACATATCCATCGTTCCCTATGCGTCTGGCAGGGTCATAGAGAACGAAGATGCGATAGTGGACAGGGTAGAGAAGATCCCGGGGGTTGTCGCCGCCACCCCGGAGATTGACACCCGGTGTCTGCTGGAGCACGATGGTCGCGTTTCCGCGCCTATCGTGCTTGGCGTCGACCAGCAAAGGTTCAGCAAGGCGTACAGGCTTGGGGTTCCGCGGTCTGGAACATATGACCTTGACGGCGATTCCATTGTACTGGGCGTGGATCTCGCGAGGCAGCTCGGCGTATGGACAGGTGATGACGTTACGGTGTATTCTCCGAAGACGCTCGTTGACCGTGACGAGATCGTCCTGCCCGTGAAATGGCGTGTGGCGGGCATATTCTCATCCGGACAGCGCGACTATGACTCCGGCTTTGCAGTCGCCTCGCTCGCCAACATGCGGGAACTCATGGGGCTGGACAAGGGTGGCGTGTTCGCCATACACGTAAAGTGCGAACAGCCGGCCGTGCCGGCCCTGTTCGACAGCGTGTGCGATGAGGTGCGCAAGGTCGCGAATGGGCGCATGATAACGTGGCGAGAGGCCGACCGCGAACTTTTCAATGCGCTTGCGGTGGAGAAGAACATGACGGCGCTGCTGCTGATGCTCATAACCGTGGTGGCCCTTTTCTGCGTGATGAACACGCTTCTCGTCCTCACCGTGCAGAAGACGGCGGAAATAGGCCTTCTGAAGGCGCTCCGCTTCCCCAAGCGCCGCATCATGGCCGTATTCATGGTGCATGGGCTGTTCCAGTGTACGGTCGGCGTGATCCTTGGGCTGCTTGCCGCATGGGGAGTGCTTGCGAACCTGCAGACGCTCGTGGAGAAACTGGCCCATTTCGGGATAGAGGTGTTTCCAAAAGCCGTGTATGGGCTCGATTCGATTCCATACAGGCTTGTAGCCTCCGATGTCGTGTGGGTGGTGGCGATCGTGTATGCGTTTGGCATCCTCGCATCGCTCGTTCCGGCACTGCTTGCGGCTTGCAAACGCCCGGTCGATGCCCTCGGCAAGGCATAGCCGAGGCATTGAGTTGGAAAATCATGGCATCGCGTCCTCGACGCAAACGTAAAATATCCGGCATTCCTCAGTAGTGGGTTTGATATGGCATATCAGAGCGAAGCGCAGCTTGAGCACCAGCTTATCGCGCAGTTGAGCGAACAGAGGTTCGCTCCTGTCGCCATTGCCGCCGAAGAGGCGTTGGAGGCCAACTTCAAGGCGCAGTTCGAGGCCTTCAACAAGGACAAGCTCGCGGGGCCGCTTTCCGACAAGGAATGGGAGCGGGTGTTCAATCTTCTTAAAGGCAAGTCGGTATTCCAGGGCGCGAAGGTGCTGCGCGACAAGTTCGTCCTTGAACGCGACGACGGCACAAAGCCATACCTCTCGTTCTTCAATCCCGACGACCCCACGAAGAACATCTTTCAGGTCACGCACCAGACCACCATCATCGGCAAGTACAAGAACCGCTACGACGTGACCATCCTCGTGAACGGCCTCCCGCTCGTGCAGATCGAGCTGAAGCGGCGCGGAATCGACATCCGCGAGGCCGTCAATCAGATCATGCGCTACAAGAAGCACTCCTACGGAGGGCTGTTTCACTACGTTCAGATTTTCGTCGTGTCCAACGGCCTGGACACAAAGTATTTCGCCAACTCCGACAGGCAGCTTCTCTATGCGCTGGCGTTCTTCTGGACGGACAGGCAGAACGTCCGCCTCACGAATCTGAAGGACTTTGCCGAATCGTTCCTTGCTCGCGACCACATCGTGAAGATGCTTTCGCGCTACATGGTCCTGAACGACACGGACAGGATTCTGCTGGTGATGCGTCCGTATCAGGTCTATGCCGTGGAAGCCCTCGTGCGTCAGGCGACGCTCACCTCGAAGAACGCCTACATCTGGCACACGACCGGCGCGGGCAAGACGCTCACCTCGTTCAAGACCGCGCAGATTCTCGCCGCCCGCCCGGAGATCAAGAAGGTGATATTCCTTGTTGACCGCAAAGACCTCGATTCGCAGACCACCGAGGAGTTCAACAAGTTCGAGCAGGGCTCCGTTGACGCGACAGACAAGACGGATGTTCTCGTCGGACAGATGAAGGACAAGAGCCGGCAACTCATCGTCACGACGATGCAGAAGATGGCGATCGCCGTCAAGGGAACGCGCTACGCGAAGGTGATGGAAGCCTACAAGAACGAGAAAGTCGTGTTCATCATCGACGAATGCCACCGCAGCCAGTTCGGCGACATGCACCGCGACATCGTCCGGCACTTCGCAAACGCGCAGTTCTTCGGCTTCACCGGGACGCCCCGCTTCGAGGTGAACGGCATGACGGAGGGGCATCGAGTCCTCACCACCGAGACGCTTTTCGGCGAGTGCCTGCACAACTACCTCATCAAGGACGCCATTTTCGACAACAACGTCCTCGGCTTCCACATCGAATACATCAAGACGGTCAAGGGCAAATACGAGCAGGAGGACGGCACGCTCGTCGAGGGGATCGACACGGAGGAGGTGTACGGCGCGGACGAGCGGCTGACGCTCATCGCAAACCACATCATCAGCAACCACAAGTCCCGGACGCGCAATTGCCAGTACACGGCCATCTTCGCCGTCTCGTCCATCCCGACGCTCATCCGCTACTACGACCTCTTCAAGTCCATCGACCACAACCTTTCCGTCGGCGCGATATTCACCTACGGCGCGAACGAGGACGCCGAGGGCAGGGACGAGTTGAGCCGCGACGCCCTGGAGCGCATCATCGGCGACTACAACGCCCGCTATGGCACGAACTTCTCCACGGACACCTTCGCCGCCTACCATAAGGACGTCTCGGATCGCGTCAAGGGCAAGAAGACCCAGCAGCTCGACATCCTGCTCGTGGTGGATATGTTCCTCACGGGCTTTGATTCCAAACCGCTCTCGGTACTCTACGTGGACAAAGAGCTTCAGTACCACACGCTGCTCCAGGCGTACTCCCGCACCAACCGCGTGGAGAAGGAGACAAAGCCGTTCGGCATCGTCATCTGCTACCGAAATCTCAAGCGACGCACGGACGAGGCTCTTGCGCTTTTCTCGAAGATGCAAAAACCGTTCGATGGCGTGGTCGCGCCCGGCTTTGACTACTATGTCGCCAAGTTCAACGAGTACGCGCTCAAGCTGAAGGAGGTCGCGCTCTTCCCGGAGAATGTCGATACGATGCAGAGCGAGGAGGAGCAGCGGCGGTTCGTCGTCGTATTCCGAGAGCTGACGAAGTACCTCCAGTCGCTGAAGACCTTTGTCGAGTTCACCATCGACAAGTCGCCGCTCGTCATGTCCGAGCAGGAGTACGAGGACTACAAGAGCAAGTACCTCATGCTCTACCAGAGGAACCGCAACGCTCGCAACGTCGCGTCCGTCCTGAATGACGTCGACTTCTGCATCGAGCTGATGGAGTCCGACCGCATCAACGTCGCATACATCATGAACCTCATCCGCAACATTCGCTTTGGGAACGAGGGTGGAAAGAACGCGGACATCGAACACATCAAAGAGGAGATCGACCGCACGGACAATCCGCAGCTTCGCAAGAAGTCCGAACTCCTCAAACACTTCCTCGACAGCATCGTCGTCGGTCTCGACAACGCCGACGAAGTGGATTCTGCGTACAACGACTTCGAGAACGAGGAGAAGCGCAAAGAGATCGAGGCATTCGCCAGTGCGGAAGATCTGTCTGCCGACCTTGTCGCAGGACTTGTGGCAGAGTTCGAATTTTCCGGCACGATCAGCGTAGGTGCGATCCGTGACAAGATCGAGAAGCCGCTTCCGCTCTTGAAGAAAATCGAGTTGGGCAATCGGATTGCCGATTTCATTTCCACTCTCACGGAGAAATTCCAGTAAGGAACATCTGCAATGAAAGAGACTATACAGGCACACCAGAAGGCCCTTTGCGCGAAGTTGTGGACGATGGCCAATGCGTTGCGCGGCAATATGGAGGCATACGAGTTCAAGAATTACATTCTCGGCATGATCTTCTACTACTATCTTTCCGACAGGACGGAAAAATACATGGCCAAGAACCTTAAGCACGACGGATTGACATATGAGGAGGCCTGGAAGAAAGAGGAATACTACGATGCGCTTACGCAGATTTCCATAGGCGATCTTGGATATGTTATCGAGCCGAAGTACCTCTTCCGCAAGATGGTGGCGATGGTTGAAAACCGTTCCTTCGACATCGAGTTCCTTCAGGCGGCGATCAACTCTCTCATTGAATCGACGCTTGGCACGGAGTCGCAGGACGATTTCGACGGGCTCTTCTCGGATATGCAGCTCGACTCCTCGAAACTCGGTCATACGGTGAAGGAGCGGAGCAAGGTGATGGCCGAGATCATTGCCTCGCTGGACGGCATCGGCTTTTCCGTGGAAGATACGAGGATCGACATCCTCGGCAACGCCTACGAGTACCTGATCGGACAGTTTGCCGCGACAGCCGGGAAGAAGGCGGGCGAGTTCTATACGCCGTCAGGTCCGGCCGAATTGCTGTGCCGTCTCGCGTGTCTCGGTCTGACGGACGTAAAGGACGCGGCAGATCCGGCCTGCGGTTCGGGGTCGCTTCTGCTGCGCCTCAAGAAGTATGCGAACGTGCGCATTTACTACGGACAGGAACTCACCTCGACGACTTACAACCTCGCCCGCATGAACATGATCTTGCGTGGCATTGGCTACAAGCACTTTGACATCCGCAACGGCGATACGCTCGAAAACGACTTGTTCGGAGAGCGCAAGTTTCGCGTTCAGGTCGCCAATCCACCCTATTCGGCGCACTGGTCGAGTTCACCGTCTTTCATGGAAGATGAACGCTTCAACGAATACGGAAAACTCGCGCCCAAGAGCAAGGCCGACTTCGCATTCGTCCAGCACATGGTCTGGCACATGGATGACGACGGCCGCGCCGTCGTACTTCTCCCGCATGGCGTCCTTTTCAGAGGCGACGCCGAGAGCGTCATCCGCCGTCACCTCATTGAGAAGATGAACGTGCTGGACGCCGTGATCGGGCTTCCGGCAAACCTCTTCTTCGGAACCAGCATTCCCGTATGCGTACTCGTGCTGAAGCGCGACCGTGGCGCGAACGCCGGGAACATCCTCTTTATCGACGCATCAAAGGAGTTCGAGTCCGGCAAGAACCAGAACATCCTGCGCGACAAGGACATCGACAAGATCGTCGCCGCCTACGAGAAGCGCGAGGATGTGGAGAAGTTCGCCCATGTCGCCTCGATGGACGAGATCGCCGAAAACGGATTCAACCTCAACATCCCCCGGTATGTCGATACGTTCGAGCCGGAGCCGGAAATCGACCTCAACGCCGTGGCGAAGGAGATACGCGACATTCAAGGTGAGATCAAGGACATCGACGCGAAGCTGAAGCCGTACTTCAAGGAACTCGGCCTCGATTTCCCGTTTGCATAAGGAGTACCGCCATGCAAGAACTTTCAGCAGACATCATCTCGGCCGTAAAGGAAATCAAGGCGGCCATCGTAAAGGCGCAAAGCCGCGTGGCCGCGAACGCGAACGCCGAAATGCTCCCGCTCTATTTCGGCATCGGGCGGTACGTTTCGCACAAGACCAATACCGAGAAATGGGGAACTGGCGTAATCGACGCCATCAGCCGTCAGTTGCAGCAGGAGGCGCCTGGCTTGCGAGGGTTTGGCGCGCGAAATATACGAAATATGCGCCAATTCTACGAGAAATGGTCGGGAGACATAATTTGGCAGACGCCGTCTGCCAAATTGGAAATGAGTGCAGCTGATGGTAAAGAATGCTCACAGTCTGCGAGCGATTTTGGAGAGGACGAGGGCATCAAACTAATTTTGCCGCCAACGGCGGCCAAATTAAGATTGACTGACGGCATAGGCATATCACCGTCTGATTTCCTGTCTCTTAGTTTCTCGCATCACATGGAGATTCTGTCAGGGGCAAAACCATTGGAAGAACGGCTGTTTTACGTTCATGAAGCCGCACAGCGCCACTTCAATCTTGACCAGCTCCGCGACAGCATAAAGCGCGACGAGTTCCACCATCGCGGCAAGATGCCGAGTAACTTTACTGCGACGATCCCCGATGTGACATTGGCGCGAAAGACGCTTGCGATGTTCCGCGACGAGTATCTGCTGGACTTTGTGAATCTCGACGACATCGAGGCTGCGGACGACGAGGACGTGGACGAGCGCGTCGTGGGAAAGTCCATAGTGGCCAACATAAAGAAGTTCATCATGGCATTCGGGCGAGACTTCTCGTTTATCGGCAACCAGTATCGGCTTGAGGTCGAAGACCACGAACTGTTTGTCGATTTGCTGTTCTTCAACCGCGAGTTGAATGCACTCGTCGCCGTCGAACTCAAAAAAGGCGGTTTCAAGCCCGCCTATCTCGGGCAATTGCATCTGTACTTGCAGGCGTTGGAAGACAACCTCAAGAAACCGCATGAGAATCCGCCCGTCGGCATAATTCTCTGCAAGTCCGCAGATAAGGCGTTTGTCGAGTATGCCGTAAGGGATTTTGACAAACCGATGGGGGTGGCGACCTACAGGACGGCCGACGAAATGCCCGAAAACCTCAGGCGCGCGCTGCCGCCAATCGACGAACTGCGGCGGCAGCTTGCCATCGCCAGCGACACCGCAACCGAAAGCGAGGACGCCTAAAAATGAGGCCTACTTCCGAAAAGGCGAAATCGGCCTCAAAAGTATCTTCAAGGGGTTCTCTTGGGGAGCGTGTGCCCCGCTTGCGTTTCCCTGGATTTGAGGGGGCGTGGGAAAGCAAAATCTTCGGGAATGTGTTTGACTTTATCGGCAACAATACTTTGTCTCGCTCTGAATTGACATACAGTCGTGGCAAAGTCAGAAACATCCACTATGGCGATATCCTTGTGAAGTTTGGAGACATAATTGATTTCGGGAACGAGGAAGTGCCATACATAGCAAATCAACAACGAGCCGTCGCAGAAAGACGTCTTCGTGATGGCGATGTCATCATTGCAGACACAGCAGAGGATGAAACTGTTGGAAAGGCATCTGAAATCTATGGTCTCTGCGATGTCGAGGCCGAAGCGGGATTGCATACGATGGCTTGCAGACCTCTTCAAAAGTTTGCACCACGGTTCATTGGCCATTACCTTAACACTCCGGCGTACCATCGGCTTCTTTTGCCCCTCATGCAGGGTATCAAGGTTCTATCCCTTTCTAAATCGCAGATAGCAAAGACAAAGGTCTGCGTCCCTCGTTCTGAATCTGAACAAGCTAAAATCGCTTCTTTTCTTTCGCTCATTGATTGCAGAATCACCGCACAACGCCGTCTCGTCGAACTCCTCAAGA
>SAMEA104315424__coassemble_451_pt1 | contig 35878 bp, 28 predicted proteins | sample SAMEA104315424__metabat2_low_PE_034 | metagenome-assembled genome bin SAMEA104315424 (sample SAMEA104315424) | gut metagenome | biome: Monkey gut; feature: monkey-associated habitat; material: faeces | place: China | collected 2013 | reverse complement strand
ATTCTTTTTTAGCCGGATGGGCTGCTTCAGTCCGCACATTCGACTAACCCATTACGGGATGGGCTTATTCGGCGATTGGCGGTGCAACTTACAACGGAGTTTGGAACGGGCTATTCTGTTGGGAATTTGTTTAATATGCGCCAGTTCTATCTCGCATTTCCAAAATTCTACACAGTGTGTAGAGAATTGAGCTGGTCGCATTATCGCGTTTTGATGCGTGTCGAGAATTCAGATGCACGGCAATACTATCTGGAGGAATGTGTGAAATCGGGATGGAGCGTCCGCATCATACAACGGCAGATAGCCTCGCTTTATTATGAACGGCTTTTGCGTAACAAGGCGGATCCGAAATCATTGAAGGCATTAGTCAGGCGCGAAGCTCCGCAAGTACAAGATCTCGTTCGCAGTCCGGCAATTCTTGAGTTCAGTGGAATCAAGCGTGAGGATTATCAAGAGAAGGACTTGGAGACAGCATTGATCAAAAACATTCGCATGTTCTTGATGGAGTTGGGGCGAGCGACGTGTTCACGTGGGCAAGGTGATCAGCCGGACATAAGGAGGCCGGCATCGGCGTAGTTCGCGGCAAGCGGCAGGTGCGTCGCTCCCGAATAGATTACGGTGCTTCTCCGCACGTTGGACGCAAGCGTGGCAAATGTCTTCATTCCTCGCGTCATCTTTTCGCTGACGCCCACGTCATTCCCATAAACCGTGCAAGTCGGGCTTTCAATGCCCGACTTGCACGGTTTATGAATGTTAATGCAGCCAAGTAGGAGAAAATAAATCCTTATTGGCCTAAAATGATTGTGGAAATATGCGATTCTCGTGAAAAATCTACGATTCTCAAGTCCGTGATGCGATAGATATTCTATACTATGCTGTGATTAGCCGAATGGAGGTGGTTCCTACTTGAAAAAGAATTGCAAGATTTTGTAAGGAAGATTCAATTGCGCAAGTGTGAGGGGCAATGAATCGAAGTTAAAAAGGCGAGAAAGATGGGGGTGTGGATGAAAGAGCTGTTGGATGAGGTCGGACGGCTATCCGCACTTCGCGGTGGTTTGGTATAATTCACGTCCGAAAGCGAGATGCGTGATATGCTGATTGACGACATAAGGAAAGGCGAGTCGGCGGAACTGGAGCTGAAGCGCGTGCCGAACGAGCAGCCGGAGCGGTGGCTGAGAACGGTCGTCGCCTTTGCGAACTGCAAGGGCGGGCGCATCGTGTTTGGTGCCACGGATGCACGGGAAGTCATCGGCTTGACGGGCGATTTGTATGCGCTGCGCGATGCCATCGTAGACCGGATTGCGGATGCCTGTTCGCCGATACCGGATGTCGCCGTTGACATTGTGAATGTCGAGGGGCGAGAGGTTTTGGAACTGTCGGTTGCGCAGGGGCGGCAGTGCCCGTATTTTCTGCGGGCACAGGGCGATTCGGACGGTGTCTATGTCCGCTATGACGCGACAACGCGAAAGGCCGATTCGGCGACGCTTCAGGAACTGCGTCTGGATGGCGCCGGGAAAGGCTATGATTCGGTCGTGTGTCGTGGGCTGAAGATTGTTGATGCGGATGTTCGGGCCTTGTGCGCCCGCCTGTATGCGGAGGCGGTCGAGAATGCGCCAGCGGGTGTCGACCGCTCTCTTGTCAAACCAGTCACAGTCCGCCAACTCGTGAAGTGGGGCGTCTTGATCCAGCGCGCGCGGGAGAATGTGCCCAGCAATGCCTATGCGTTGTTGACGGGCGATGATCGTCTGGCGACGACGGTCAAGTGTGCGTTGTTCAAGGGCGTGGATCGTGCCGTCTTCCTGGATCGCCATCCGATTGATGGCTCGGTGATTGATCAGGTCAATGAGTCGTTTAAATGGGTGCTGTCGAAACTTAACCTGTCCGCGCGGTTTGATGGGCTCAAAAGGGTGGATGTCTATGAGATTCCGCCGGAAGCCATCCGAGAATTGATCGTGAACGCGGTCGTGCATCGGACGTATGTGGATGGCGCATCGAGTCCGATCTCAATTGCGCTTTATGACGACCGATTGGAAATCACGTCGCCAGGCGGGCTGCCGCGTGGCATGACGGTATCCAAGATGTTGGCGGGGCATTCGGAATGCCGCAACAAGGCGTTGGCCGCTGCATTCGCCTATATGTTCTTGATTGAGAACTGGGGGAGTGGCCTGTTGCGCGTTCAGCGAGCCTTGCGCGAGGCTGGGCTTCCGCCCCTGGAGGTGCAGGATTTCGGCAATTCGATTCGCCTGATCGTGAAACGCGGACACACGAATCACGTTGGGGACAATAGGGGGGACAATAGGGGGGACAATAGGGGGGACAATCCGTTGTTGTCCTTGCCGGACGAGCAACGCCGGATCTGTGACATCTTGAAGGGAAATCCAAAGATCTCGATTCGGAAGATGGCCGAGATGCTGGGGATTCGGAAGAACACGCTCGACAAGCAGCTTTCGGCGTTGAAGGCAAAAGGCTTCATTCAAAGAAGAAATGGGACACGAGGCAGTTGGCAGGTGATCCTGTCGCCTCGCGATTGAAATGTTTTACGTCAACAAGATTGTCGGTTGGGTTGGAAGGACGAGCCGCAAACGGATGAGCAGGGGCGGACGTGACTTGTCTACGTTGAGGGCTACCGCGGCGGCACGGGTAGGCGGCGAGTGGAGCTGCTTGTGGATGCGATAGGGCGTTTCTTTGCCACGGCAAAGAAACAGAGAGGTCAATGTGCGGCCAAGTCCGATTTTTGATATAATTACCCGATGTTTTGTTTCAAAGGAGTTTATGATGTCGAAAGAGTATAAGGTTGGTCTCGTCGGTGTAGGCGCTGTCGGCACCGAGATGATCAAGGTACTGAAAGATCGCAAATTCCCGTGCGGGAAGGTACAGGTGTTCGCATCGCGCGAGCGTGACGAGCAGATACTTGGCGAGACGTATCATGTGCTGCCCGCAACCGAGGATAGCTTCAACGGGCTTGATATTGTCCTTTTCGCGGGAAAGACCGACGTCGCGATAAAGCTTCGCGATGCGGTGGTGAAGGCCGGCGCCAAGATGATCGACAATTCGCGCGCGTTCCGCCAGGATCCCGATGTGCCCCTGGTGGTCCCGCAGGTGAACGCCGAGGACCTTGACTGGAACAAGGGCGTGATCGCCAACCCGAACTGCACAACGGCCATCATGCTTGAGGCGGTCGCCCCTCTGCATCGCGCGAAGAAGCTCAGGCGAGTGATCGCCTCCACCTATCAGGCGGCGAGCGGTGCGGGCGCACCCGGCCTCGCCGAGCTCGAGACGCAGATGCGCGAGTATGTGGACGGCAAGCCCCTCACGGTCAAGGCATTCCAGCACCAGCTCACGTACAACCTCATCCCGCACATCGACAAGTTCGACGAGACGAACTGGTACACGCTTGAGGAGCTGAAGATGCGCAACGAGGCGCGAAAGATGCTCCATGCCCCGGATCTCATGCTTTCGTGCACGTCGGTGCGCGTCCCGATCGCGCGAGCCCATTCCGAGTCCCTTAACCTTGAGTTCGAAGAGGATATCACGCCGGAAGAGGTCCGTGAGATACTTTCCCATTCCGAGGGCGTAAGGGTTGTGGACGATCCTCTAAACGGGGGATATCCGATGCCGCTGGACGCGACCGCGAAGTACGATGTCCTCGCGGGCCGCATCAGGCAGGACATATCGCGCAACGACAAGAAGGGCATCGACATGTTCATATCGGGCGACCAGCTTTTGCGCGGCGCGGCGCTGAATGCCGTGGAGATCGCCGAACAGCTCGTCAAGCGCGGGCTGGTCTGACGTCTGCCAGACCAGGCGGAAGGGGACGTATGGCGAGACAGCATGGCGTTGCGGGAGAATGGGCGAGAGTCAGGGGGACAGTACTGTCCCTCTGGCCGCTGTTCCTGTCGTTCGTTCTGCTCGGTGCGTTTCTATCCGCCCTGGTCATGGGTTCATATCCCGTGCCGTTCGCGATGCTTTTCGTCGCGGCGCTGATTGCGGTGGTCGTGTATTGGCGCAAGGGGCTCAGGCGCGTGGAGAGTTTCTTCAGGGGTGCGCGCGGCGAAGAGCGCGTCGCGAACATCCTCGGAGATCTGCCGGAATCGTACCATGTGTTCCACGATTTTGTCGCCGGCGGCGAGCATGTGGATCACGTGGTCGCAGGGCCGACGGGAGTGTTCTCCGTCGAGACGAAAAACTGGCGGGGAAGCGTTGTTGTCTCGGAAGGGCATGTCCTCGTAAACGGCGCTCTGCCGTCAAGGGATCCCGTGCTGCAGGCGCAGCGCGAGGCGGATCGGGTGCGCTCTAAGCTTAAGCGCATCGGATTCGACATGACCGTCGTCCCCGTGGTGTGCTTTGCGACGGACACTCTGGCGGAAGGCGTCTCATCATGCGGGTCGGTGTCCGTAATGAATGCCAGCAGGACTCTCGACTGGATACCGTCCCAGGCGGAATGCATTTCGGATAGCGATCTTGCAAGACTGGTGCAGCTCATGGAGACAAGCAAGTGAAAAGTTCGTGTGATGAGTGCATGGAGATGAAAGCGTGTGCTGGCGTACGGCATGGCGCATCTGCTTTTCTGAAGAAGTGCCTCGTGTCAATGGCGGCAATCGCCACACTGTGTGCCGTTGCCGACGGAACAAACGCCATTGCGACCCTTGAGCCGCAGCCGTATTACGGCAAGGTCGCACAGGAAGTGCTAAAATGGCTCTCGAAGAAGCATGTGCTGCGCAAGCCTTTCGATGACGGGATGAGCCAGCGCGCCTGGACGAATCTGGTGGCTGGCTACGACTACGGCAGGATGATCTTCCTTAAAGCTGACATCGATGGCTTTGCCGCGATGCAGACCAGGATTGACGACGCGCTGGCATCCGGAGACGTGTCGTTCGTGTATGATATGCACCGCAAATTCGTAAAGCGCATTTCCGAGCGCGTGGACTATGTGACGAACCTGCTTGCCAAGACGGATTTTGACTTTTCGATTGACGAGGATTACATGTGGCGGCGCAAGGATGCGGAGTGGCCGGCGACTGTGGATGAGCAGAACGAGATATGGCGCAAGCGCATTAAGAACGAGATGCTTTCGATCATCTTGAATCGCGAGCTTGACAAGGAGGAGGCCGACAGGGATTCGGAGAAAGCCGCCGAAGAGAAGGAACCGAAGAAAGACGACGACGACTTCAAGGAGCCGGAATTGACTCCGAAGGACAATCTGCTCAAACGCTACCGTCAATACTTGCAGGTGCTTACCGAACCTGACGAGGAAATGGTGTTCCAGCGCTACATGAGCGCCGTATGCCAGGCCTACGATCCGCATTCCGACTACATGTCTCCAACTCGCAAGGAGGATTTCGACATGGACATGTCGCTTTCCCTGTGCGGCGTTGGCGCGGTGCTTTCCATGGACGACGGGGCCTTGAAGATAGTCGAGGTCATGAAAGGCGGTCCCATAGACCGCGACAAGCGGATAAAACGGGGGGACAAGATCGTCGGAGTGGCACAGGGCGAGGGGCCGATCGAGGATGTGATGTACAAGCCCATGCGCAAGTCGATACGCAAGATTCGCGGTCCGAAGGGATCGAAAGTCGTCCTTGAGATAGTCCCCCGCAGCGATCCTTCCGGGGCCACGCGCAAGCGGATTCCATTGATACGCGACGAGATAAAGCTTGACGAGCAGGCGGCAACGGGGAGGGTGGAAAAGGTTGTGCTGAACGGTGTCACAAACAGGTTCGGCTACGTTAAGCTTCCGGGATTCTACCGCACATTCGACAAGCAGCCTGACGATCCGGCATTTCGCTCGTGCTCGTTTGACGTCGCCAAATACGTCGCCCATTTCAATGCCATAGATTCGCAGGGGATGATCCTCGACCTTCGGGGCAATGGCGGCGGCGCACTCCCCGAGGCCGTGTTCCTCGCACAGCTTTTCCTGTGGCCGTCATACCGCGGAAACCCGATCCCGGTTGTGCTTGTTCGCGACCACCGAGGCTTGCAGGCATTGCCCGTGTTCAGGGATCAGCCTTGCTTCGCCTACCGCAAGCCGCTCATCGTCCTGACGGACCGGGCCTCGGCCTCGGCCTCGGAGATCGTCGCCGGTGTGCTGAAGGATACCGGCAGGGCGATCGTCGTGGGAGACCATTCCACGCACGGCAAGGGGACCGTGCAGGAGGTCATAGGAAGGATCGGCCCGGAGAAATACGGCTCGATGAAAGTCACCACTTCGCGCTTCTACCGCATCAACGGGAGTTCAACGCAGGTCAAGGGGGTTGAGGCTGACATCAACATCCCCGGATTCCTTGAGGAACTTGACATCGGCGAAGACAAGCTTCCCAACGCCTTGCCGTGGACGCGTGTCGGCCGGGCTCCGTACCCGCAGATATGGAATCTCAACGCATACACTGGAGCGCTCAAGGCCCTGTCCTCCGCGAGGCTCAAGGACAATCCGAAATACAAGGCGCATCTCAGGCTTGTAAAGCTGTTCCATGACAACGCCGAGGCGAAGTCCGTGTCGCTTGAGCGTACGAAGCGCATGGCCCAGATGCGCGAGGAAAGGGAGATGCGCAAGGCCGAGGAGGCGGCGGATTTCGGCGATGACGATGGGTTCGAGGACTCTGCCGTTGGCAAAAAGGACGATGGGAAGAAAGATGACATCGTCCTTTCCGAGGCATTCGACATATTGGCCGATCTCGCCAAGTTGACGGGCGGAAACGATGCGCCCGACACGCCTGATTCCGCTTCTGCGTTCTGGTCGATCTTTGGAGGTGCCCAATGACGAAAATCAACTTTACGAAGATGCACGGCGCAGGGAACGATTTCGTGCTCATTGACGATAGGGGCGAATCCTTCCCCGAGCGAGGCAACCTGATAGCGGCGATGGCGGCAGACCGCACGGGCATCGGCTGCGAGGGGGTCGTGCTTGTGCGCAGCTCCAGCCGAGCCGATTTCAGGATGACGTTCTACAACCCGGACGGAACGGAGGCGGACCTGTGCGGGAACGGGGCGCGTTGCGTGGCGGCATTCGCCAGGCGGATCGGGGCGGCGAGATGCAATTCGATGACGTTCGAGACCGGGGCCGGCCTTGTCGATGCGGAGATAGTTGCCGATGGACTCGTGAAAGTATGGATGCCCGAGCCGCGCGACCGCCGGTATGGACTGTCTGTCGGCGGCGTTTCGGGCGATTACCTTGTTGCTGGCGTACCCCATTTCATCGTTCCGGTCGCCAATGTGGCAAAGGTCGATGTGGATATGGATGGCCGCGCCCTGCGGCTCTCGGAGGAATTTGCCCCAAATGGCACCAACGTGGATTTTGTGCAGTACGTCTCTTCCTCCAAGGCGATAATCCGCACTTATGAGCGAGGGGTGGAGGCGGAGTCGGGCGCATGCGGCACGGGTGCCGTGGCCGCAGCCGTGGTTGGGGTTGAGGCACACGGCATGTCGCTGCCGATGCACATGCGCTCTTCGCAGGGGTATGACCTGATTGTCGAGGGCGATTACAGGCAGTCGCAAGGCACTGGATTCACGCTTACGGGTCCGGTGAGAACCGTGTTCGACGGTGTGATCGATCTCGATCTGCTCGCAACGGAGGCATGACGCATTCATTGAGGCCTCGCCTCGGCGTCTGCCATTTGCCTGGCTGTGAGCAAGCCCATTCCATGCGGCTCTTTTAGCCTGTGCGCTTGCGTCCATGGGCGGAAGTTGGTATAATACGCGCCGTTTTATTTGGAATCGCAAGGAGGTAAAGGTGAATCCCATCCAGACGTTGATTGATTTGCAGGAAGTTGACGGGCGCATTCGTGAGCTTGAGCGGGAGGCGAAAGATCTCCCGATGAGGAAGGCGCAGGAGTCGGCACGTCTGAAAGGGGTCAACGCGAGCCTTGAGATCGCCCGCAGCCAGTTGACGGTTGCCCAGCAGCGTGTAAAGGATGCCGAGGGCGAGGCCGCCGCCGCAAAGGAACGCGTGAAGGAGCTGAAGATACTTCAGGCATCTGCCTCCTCCAACAAGGAGTACCAGCAGCTTTCGATGGCCATTGAGGGCCTTGAGCGTGAGGCGGAAGAGGCAGAGGCGCGGGGCTACGCGATGATGGATGAGCTTCCCCGCCTTGAGCGCGGCGTCAAGGAGGCGGAGGAGGCCGTGAGCGGCGAGAGCGGTGGCGTGGACGAGTTCTGCCGGGAACTGGACGAGAGGCTTGCCGCAGTGAAGGAAGAGCTTGATCGTCTCGCCGTTGAGCGTACGGAGAAGGCGAAGCTCGTCAATCCGCGTACGCTTCTCTACTATGAGCGCCTCCGTACCAAGCGTTGGCCCGTTGCCGTCACGCTCAATTCGGATTGCGTATGCGAGGGTTGCCATCTGAAGGTTCCGCCATCGACGGAGCAGATGGTCGACCACAAGATGGAGCTTGTGGCCTGCACGAACTGCGGTCGCATGCTTTACCGCGATCTTTGATTTTTGGCGGCGTTGCGCGAGTGACCGATCGCGTCCGCAAGGATGAGGAAAGTCCGGACTCCGCAGGGCAGAGAGCCCTTCCGTAAAGGTTGGGAGGCGCAGGGCGATCCTGCGCGATGGAAAGTGCCACAGAGAACAGACCGCCCGCAAGGGCAAGGGTGAAAGGGTGGTGCAAGAGACCACCGGTGCGTCTGAAACGACGTACGCAGGGCAAACCCCTCTCGGAGCAAGATCAAATAGGGGATTGAATGGGCGGCCCGCCCAGTTCGCCGTCCTTCGGGATGGCGGTGAAATTCCGGGTTGATCGCTTAGATGAATGATTGGAGCGCCGCAAGGCGTGAACAGAATCCGGCTTATTCGCCGCGCAACGTCGCCGCTTTGTTGCATCATCGGACATTTTGCACATATGGCGAAACATTTGCTGCACATAGGGTTTCTGCTCGCGATCGCATCCCTCGCGCTGAAGGCGATGTTCATGCCGTCGCGCATGCGGGTTGCGCTACGCCCCGGCGAAAGCGCGGCGCTCCAGGATGGGGTGCTTGCGCTGAAGCGTTTTTCCGTGCCGAAGTATCCGGACGGGAAGCCGAGGCAGTATGTAAGCGACGTGCACATGCTGTCGATGGGGAAGGCCGATGATGCGGGCAGTGGTCGGCCCCGGGCGGAGCACGCATCGATATCCGTGAACCATCCACTGCGGTGGAATGGCTGGTGGATATACCAGAACTCGTACGATTCGGCGCACGAGAGCTATACGGTGCTTGAGGCGGTGCGAGATCCGTTCCTTCCGCTCGCGGCGCTTGCCGGGCTGCTGCTTCTGCTCGGCGCGGCAATGTGCGTGGTCTCCCCGGCGGGCGGATCCCGCGCGAGTCGCGAGCATTGCGTCAAGGACCGTGTGCCTAATGGACTGGATGAGTGTTCAGCGGAGTCTTCATGGATGCGGTTCGCGACGGTCTGCAAGTTCGCCGCAGCCACCGCCGTAGTGATGCTGCCGCTATGGATAATCGGCAAGGCGGTGCTTGCGAAAGAACTTGTCCCGGCGCTGCAGAGTCCGCTGCTTGTGCCACACGTGGGCGCATATCTCGTTTCATACGCGATTCTCATATTCGCGGCATTCGGGATTGGCGTGAGACTTGTGCCGTTTGGCTTCTTCATGATGACGCTTGCGCTTGTGCTGGGGGCGGTGTGGGGGAAGCTGTGCTGGGGAGACTGGTGGCAATACGACCCGAAGGAGATGTGGTCGCTGGCGACTTGGCTGACGTTTTCGGCATATCTGCATTTCCGCCATAATGTCCGCGTCGCCCAATGGCTGCTGCGATTCGGCGCCCTGATGATAATCCTTACGCTCACATGGGTGAACTTCTCGCGCATATTCAAGGGACTGCATTCGTACGTGTGAGAGGGGAGAGGTTGAGGATTTACGATTTACGATTTTTCGATTTACGATTGTATTTGGGGATTTAAGGATTTGGTGATTTTGTCCCACGCATAGTACGCAGAGATCGTAGTGTTTTTGGCTCTGAAGCCTAAACGGCACATTGCGCGAACCGTGGCGTTTCGTGGCCGCGCGAAGCGCTAGTGGAAAGCGGAAGAAGATTCGCCTACTGTCCCGCAGGGCAGGAATGATCGCAGCCCTCCGATTTCACTCCGCATGTCTTGTGCCGATTTGCCTAATGTGGTAAATTACACGCATTTTTGTGGCAAGGCTTGCGCAGATGGTTGTTCGGTTCTCCGTCGCGCGGTGGCGCCACGGCAATCGAATGGGTTGATTGGCCACAGGAAAGGGAACAGGAAACATACGGTAATGACGGCGGTGATCATTTTTGCGGTGCTATCGGTTTTGCTTGTGGCCGGAAAGATTCTAAGGGTTCAGATTCCGCTTTTACAGAAGCTTTACCTTCCAAGCTCGATTGTCGGGGGCCTTCTGGGGCTGCTGCTCCTCTCATGTTTCCGGGAGTATGTGCCAAACGACGTGGTGGAGGATATGCGCCGGATGCCGGGCTTCCTCATCAACGTCATATTCGCGACCCTTTTCCTCGGTTCTGGCGTTCCAAAGGTAAAGAACCTTGCGGCGTCGGTGCTGCCGCAGCTGACACTCGCGCAGATTGTGGTCTGGGGCCAATATGTCGTCGGCATCGGCCTGGCGGGATTCCTACTCGTCCCGGCATTCAATGTGTCGCCCGCGTTCGGCAACCTCCTCGAGCTCGGCTTCGAGGGCGGACACGGAACGGTTGGTGGTATGACGGAGGCGTTTCTCTCCCACAACTGGAGCGAAGGCATCGCGCTTGGGTACACCGTGGCCACCATCGGAATGGTCTGCGGCATTGCCCTTGGGATGTGCCTGGTCAACTGGGCTTACGCCAGGGGGTACATAAAGACGGTGCGCCCATTCGGCAAGCGTTCGCTGAATGAGCGTAGGGGCATACATCCCCGCGATGCGCGTCCGTCAGCGGGGAAGCAGACGGTTTTGCCGGACTCGGTGGATTCCCTTGCCTGGCATGTCGCGATCGTCGGAATAGCGGTGCTGGTCGGGTTCTGCATCCTGCAGGGGTGCCGTGCCGCTGAGATAGCCCTCTTCCCGAATGCGAAAACGCGCCTGTTCCTCGGCTTCCCGATGTTCCCACTGTGCATGCTTGGCGGCGTACTGCTTCAGGGCCTCTCCAGGTTGATAAAGGTCGATATGCTCGTTGACCGAGAGCAGATGACCAGGATCTCCGGCGCATCGCTGGATTATCTTGCCCTCTCGGCGGTCGCCACTATCGAGCTGTCGGTCGTGGCCGCGAACTGGATGCCTCTGACCATCATGGTGATCGGAGGGATAATCTGGACCGTATTCTCGGTGATGTTCTTCTCCCCGCGCCTTTTCAAGGAGGCCTGGTTCGAGCGTGGCATCGCGGAATTCGGCCAGGCGACGGGAGTGACCGCCACCGGGCTGCTGCTGCTTCGCACGGTGGACCCCGACAACAAGACGATCGCCGCAGCGTCATTTGCGGGAAAGCAGCTTCTCCACGAGCCTGCCATGAACCTGTGGGTGGCTCTTGCCTTCGCTCTTGTGATGACGATAGGATGGATGCCGGTGTTCTTGATCTCGTCTGTAATGTTGGCGGTTTGGATCGGGGTGTCAATCCTGATCATCCGTCGCAACAGGGCGTGATGGCGCATGGGGTCTGCCTGCCGAGGCGTCCATGCATGGGATTTGCGAGGTGAAACATGGATTTCGAGCCGAATGACTATTCGGGAGTCGTTTTCGATTCCCGCAAGGTGAAGCCGGGTTGCCTTTTCGCGGCTTTGCCCGGAGCGACAGCGGATGGACACGCCTTCGTGAGGCAGGCGTTTCAGAATGGGGCGAAGGGACTGCTCGTGCGACGCGATCGCGCATCGGAGTTCACGGGGCCGGAAAGGGATGCGCTCATCCCCGTAGAAGACGTGAAGGCGTCGCTGTCCAACACGGCGCGCGAGTATCGCCAGTCGCTGAAGGCGACGGTGATAGGGGTGACCGGCAGCGCGGGCAAGACAACCGTCAAGGAGTTCGTCGCGGCGTTCCTCGGGCAGGCCGGCAAGACTCATGCCACCTGCGGCAACTACAACAACGACCTTGGCCTGCCCATTACGGTTCTGGAGTGTCCGCATGATGCGGACTTCCTTGTCGTTGAGATGGGCACAAACCATCCGGGTGAAATAGCGCACCTTGTGGACATAGCCCATCCGGAGGTGGGCATAATATCATCCATCGGCACGGCGCACATCGAGTTCTTCAAGACTCAGGATGGCATTGCGGAAGAGAAGGGTACGCTTTTCAGGTCGCTTCCTCGGGATGGCCTTGCCGTGCTTGGGACGAACAACGACCGGTTCGGAATGCTCAAGGGGATGTGTGCGTGCAGGGTGGTCGAAGTGTCGGACTTCGCGCCGTTCGAGTGTCCGCTTGTGGGCGACTACAACAGGTGGAACATGGCCCTTGCGTGGAATTGCGCGAGGGAATTCGGCGCAACGGAGAAGATGGCCCGTGCCGCGCTCATCGGCTTCAGTCTGCCGGGAGACAGGTGGCGCAGAAGCGAAAGGGATGGCGTTACGTTCATATCGGACTGCTACAATGCCAACCCGACATCGATGATGGTGGCATTGGAGGCGTTCGCCGCGGAGCCGTGCGCCGGGCGTCGCATCGCGGTGCTTGGCGACATGTTTGAGCTTGGCGCCGATAGCGCCCGGCTGCATGAAGAGGTGAAGCGAAAGGCATCGTCACTTCCGCTCGACAAGGTCATATACGTGGGGGATCGCTTTGGTGGGATATCGCGCGACGCCGCAAAGTCGGAGCTGTTCGGCTATGTGCGCAAAGGCGATTCCGTGCTGCTGAAGGCATCGCACGGCGTGGCGCTGAACAGGATTCTCGAACCATGAACGCAATAGTTCTCGGAGCCGGCAGGAGTGGAGTCGCGGCAGCATCGCTGTTGCGTGGCGAGGGATGGCAGACGACTATCCTTGAAGGGAATGTTGGCTGGCCGCATGGCAAGGAATGCGGCCTTTGCGTCGTCAGCCCAGGCGTGCCTCTGACCCATGAATGGCAGATAGAGGCGCGACGGTCTGGCGTGCCCGTAGTTTCCGAGCTTCAGCTTGGGGCTGAACATTTCGCGAGGATGGGCGGGAAAATGCTCGCCGTTACCGGAAGCAAGGGGAAAAGCTCTGTCGTGAAGCTCGTGGCGGATGCCATTGGCGGAATCCCATGCGGCAATTACGGTCTGCCGCTTTGCGAGGTTGCGCTTCGGCTCAGGGAGGGCAACGACCGGCCGCGTTGGGCGGTTGTGGAGGTGAGCAGTTTCCAGATGGAGACGACCGAGCTGGCTCCGGATGCGTTTGAGGCGGCGGCAATCCTCAACCTTCAGGAGGATCACCTCGACAGGCACGGCACGAAGGAGACATACCATGCCCTAAAGAGGCGTCTGCTCGATTTCGCGAAGGTGCGGATCGCTGGATCCGGCGTGGAATGCGCGGATGCCGTCCATGCCGAGAGCATGCACGGCGCAGATCTGATGGCGGGAAGCTATTTCGACAACCCGATCCTGCGGTCGAACGGATTGTGCGCGGTGGGGCTGATGCGGGCCGCTGGACTTTCCGACGATGCGATAAGGGCGGCGTTCGCCCGCTTCGAGCCGTTGCCGCACCGGATGCAGCCGGTGGGGACGGCCAATGGCGTTACATGGATAGACGACTCCAAGGCAACGAGCATAGCCGCACTGGTTGCCGGCGTGGAGATGGCGTCGTCGCAATGCGGCGACGGCCGCAAAATCCACCTGATCGCAGGGGGGCTTCCGAAGGGTGACGATCCTGCGGCGGCGGTCAATGCCCTCGCCGGATCGGTCTGCAAGGTCTACCTGATAGGCAAGTGCGCACAGGAGTTTGCCGATGCGTGGCGGGCGGTTGTGCCGTGCGAGGTGTGCGGTACGCTCGAGAGGGCGGTTGCTTCGGCAAGGGCTTGCGCGAAACCGTCTGAATGCGTACTGCTCTCTCCGGGAACGGCAAGCTTCGACCAGTTCGGCAGCTATGGCGAGCGCGGGGACAGGTTCGCCTTTTATGCTGGAACGCGCGGGGCTAATGCTGTATAATTGCGGAATCTGAATTTACCAGAAGGAGGGACGAGATGAATACTTTGAAGGTTTCGGTGTGTGCGGCCATGATGGCCTGCGCCGCATTTGCGCAGGATCCGGCCAAGGGAGCGGATGCCGATGGGGCGGCGGCACCAGGCGCGAAGGGGGAGGATGTGCCGCAGAAGATGTCGGCGGAGGACCGCGCAAAGGCTCGCCGCAGCCGGATGGATCGCATGCGGCGCGGAGATTCGGGCCGTCGCGCAAGGGTGCGCTCCTTCGGCAAGCTGAGCAACGGGGCCGAGGCAAGGCTCTATCGCATCCAGGGGGCTGGCGGACTCATCATTGAGGTCTCAGACTATGGCGGAAGGCTCGTTCGGTGCTATGCCCCGGACAAGTACGGCAACCTTGCGGACGTTACGCTTGGCTGGAATACCGCTGCGGAGTACGAGAAGTACGGCTTTTCCGCCGGGACGCTCATCGGACGCTATGGCAACCGCATAGCGGATGGCAAGTTTACCCTTGACGGGCATGAATACCAGCTCCCCGTAAACGAGAACAAGGCGGCCCGCCACTGCAATCTTCACGGCGGACCCGATGGATGGGACAAGAAGATCTGGAAGGCGAAGCTCCTGCACGGCCCGGTTCCGGGAATCGAGTTGACGTACGTGTCTAAGGATGGGGAGATGGGATTCCCCGGAACGGTTGCGTGCAAGGTCACATACAGGGTGCTTCCGGGCAACACATGGACGATCGACTACGAGGCCACTACGGATAAGCCGACGGTGCTGAACCTTACGCACCACTCGTACTGGAACCTTGCCGGAGAGTCGAGCGGCAATGTGCTGAACCAGGAGCTGAAGATCTTCGCGGACGAATACACCCAGACGACCGCAGGCCTCATCCCCACGAAAAACGCACCCGTGAAGGGGACGGGGTTCGACTTTACGGAGTTGCGCCCGATCGGCGCGAAGGCCGACCTCATGAAGGCGGATGCGTCGCTTGCCCCGATGGACAACTGGTACGACCACAACTTCGTCCTTCGCGGAGAGGCGGGCAGGCTCAAGCAGGCCGCAGCGATGCGGGATCCCGTTTCTGGACGTACGATGGAGATATGGACCACCGAGCCGTGCATGCAGATGTATGGCGCGCAGAATATGTCCGATTCCGTTCCGGCCAAGGCCCCAGGCAAGAGCCTCTGCCAGTTCGCCGGAGTGGCGCTGGAGACCCAGCACTATCCCGACTCCCCCAACCGGCCGGACTTCCCGTCGACTGTCCTTCGTCCTGGCGAGACGTTCAAGTCCCATACGGAGTACCGTTTTGGCGTGGGCAAGTGATATCGCATTGGAAGGACAGGTGCCATGCATGTAGTCGTTTGCGTAAAGCAGGTGCCGGACACGACAAACGTCCGCATAAATCCCAAGACGAACACCCTGATGCGCGAAGGTGTGGAGTCCATCGTCAATCCGTTTGACGAATATGCACTCGAACAGGGGCTCCTGCTGAAAGACAGGCACGGGGCAAGGCTCACTGTGATCTCGATGGGGCCTCCGCAGGCTACTGCGGTGCTTCGGGAGGCGTTGGCGCGCGGGGCTGACGAAGCCTTTCTCGTGTCGAGCCGTGCCTTTGGCGGCGCGGATACGCTGGCTACGAGCTATACGCTCTCGCAGGCAATACGGAAGGCTTGTGGCGGCGTGCCTGACATTGTCCTCTTCGGCAAGCAGGCCATAGATGGCGATACGGCACAGGTCGGGCCTGGCGTAAGTGAATTCCTCGGTGTGCCGCTCGTGACGTACGTGAAGGAACTTGAGGTTCGGTCTGACGGGCCGAGCGCCACTTATCGCGTAGTGACGGTGATGGACGAGGGAACGTCGACGATCGAGGGGCGGCTTCCGGCGGTGATGACAGTACTGAAGGATGCCGATGCTCCGCGCTACGCTCCGCTTGCCGGCGCGATCCGGGCGGCATCGGCCAAGATCACGGTCCTCAACGAGAAGGATGTGGAGGCCGATCCAATGAAGATCGGGCTGAAAGGTTCGCCCACGAAAGTTGTCACCATCTTTCCCCCGCCGGTCAAGGGATGCGGAAAGAAGATCGTCGCCTCCGGCGATGCGGCCGCGAAGGCGATAGTGGAGTGTCTTGAGAAGAAAGGTGTCGTGAATCATGTCTGATGCACCTATAGCCATCGACGCAAATAAATGTGTCGGGTGCGGCAAATGCGTGAAGGGGTGCGGCTTTGGCGCACTGTCGCTGGCTGACGCCCCGGGTGCGAACAAGCTTGGAAAACTCGCCGAAGTGGATCCGTCGGCATGCAAGGCATGCTACGCATGTGTTGCGGCCTGTCCGTTCAAGGCCATATCCGAGGTGCGGAACGAGATCGTAGGCACGGCAGGTATTGGACAGTACCGCGACATCTGGGTGTTCGCGGAGCGCATGGACGGGCGCATCGCAGACGTCGCGTTTGAGCTGTTGACGAAGGCGAGGGAATTGAAGGCCCAACGGGGAGACGGCTGCAGGGTGTGCGCAGTACTTCTCGGGAGCGGGCTTTCGGCGGATGACGAGAGGCAGCTTTCGGACTATGGTGCGGATGTGATTTACGAGGTGGACGCGCCGGAGCTTGCCGACTATGAGGCCAACGTGTACGTGGATGCCGTTTCGCAGCTTGTCGAGAAGCACAGGCCGGAGGTGATCCTTGCGGGGGCTACGGCTGTGGGGAGGGCCTTCTTTGCGCGCGTCGCGGTGAAGGTCCGGACCGGGCTTACGGCGGACTGCACCGCGCTGAAGGTGGAGCAGACCGAAAACCGCGATACGGGAGCCATGCAGATGCTTCTGCACCAGACCCGCCCGGCGTTCGGCGGCAACATCATGGCCACCATCATGACGCCCAACCACCGTCCACAGATGGCGACCGTGCGTCCAAGGGTGTTCAAGAAGAAGACCGTGGATGGCAATTCCGCCAAGGTAGTGGCGGAGACGCTGAAGCTGATCGCCCCGATGACGCACATCGTGGCGAGTGAAGCGTTCGAGGATGGCGCGGACATCGCGGCGGCGGATATCCTCGTGTCTGGTGGACGCGGCATGAAGAAGGCCGAGAATTTCGCGATGCTGCAGCGTCTTGCGGAACTGCTTGGCGGCGAGGTCTCCGCGTCTCGTGCCGCAGTTGACGCCGGATGGGTCCGGCAGTCGCGTCAGGTCGGGCAGACGGGCAAGACCGTTGCGCCTCGCGTATACCTTTGCTTCGGAATATCCGGGGCGATCCAGCATCTTGAGGGGATACGCGGCGCAGACACGATCATTGCCGTGAACACGGATCCGAATGCGCCGATATTTGGCGTTGCCGATCTTGGGATAGTCGGGGACGCCCTTGAGATCGTGCCGGCGCTCATAAAGGCTCTGCAGAAGTGACATGGCCGCCTCGCGCAGCATCTCGCCGGTACAGGCGATGTCGGATGCGCGAGCGTGCGCAGTCGCAGCTTAAGTGACATGGCTTCGCGCACCGTAAGAAGACGTTTGCTCTGCGTGGCGGCGTTCGCTTCGCTGTGCGCTGCCGTATGCGCGCTACATTCGTTTCCGCCTTTTGCCGATGCGGGATCCACCAGTCATCCGGAAGCGACGGGCGTCCGGCAAGGCGCGAAACCGGTGGAGACATTCGAGGTCAGGCTTGCCGGCAGAACGATCAGCGTATCGGCGACGAATGCCGCCGCGTTTGCCTCTGCCGCATTCCCGCATGCCGTAAGCCGCAGGGGGACGGCGCCATTTGTCCTTGTGGCAAACGTGCGTGTCAACGGGGCCGTCAGAAAACGCGCCGCAGCGTGCGGCGCAAGGGTGTCCGGCGCAATCCCCCCGTTTGGCCTTGTCGTGGAGGCCGGCCCGTCCGCGCTGAAGAGGCTATGTGCCGACGGGACGTTCCTTGCTGCCGTGGCGATGACGGCAAAAGACAAGATATCGCCATCCTTGAAACGCGAGATGCTCGAGTCTGTTGTGACTCGAACTGCGATAACGGTAATACCGCTCCTTCCCGAGGATGTGGGCGGAATAGCGGCAAGCCTTGCCTCCATGGGGGGCGTGACGCACGAGGTCTCGATGGAGGGGCGCGGAGCGATAAGGGCCGCAATACCTGTAGAGAATGTGGGCAAGCTTGCCGAGCGTGGCGATGTGCGCTGGATAGAGAGGCATGAACGGCCGGTTCTGCTCAATGATGTGGTGGTCAGGCCGGGCCTCATGAACGTCACCCCGGTGCGCGATATCCAGGGGTTGACCGGGGCTGGACAGACGATAACGGTGTCGGACACCGGGCTCGACACGGGGAATGCCGAGACAGTGATGGCGGATTTCTCCGGCCGCGTCGCATTCATCGGGACGGTGGCCGGATGCCTTGGGTACGATTTTGTCGGGCACGGAACGCACGTCGCCGGGTCGCTTGCCGGAAACGGGGCACAGTCGGGCGGCGCATTCCGGGGCGTGGCGTGCGGTGCGACCCTGAACGTGTGGCAGTGTTCCGATTCGGTAGGGAACATATACCTCCCGGAAAACGACTTGCTGTTTCAGCCGGACAGGACGGAGACTCCATCGTACATCCACTCCGCCAGCTGGGGAGGGGAGAACTTTTCGGAATACGATTCCTATTGCGTTTCCATTGACGAATGGATGTGGGCGCACCCGGAGAACCTTGCCGTGTTTGCGGCAGGCAACGGTCGGGGCAACCGAAAGATATATTCCCCGGCCGGGGCCAAGAACGTCATTGCGGTTGGCGCGACCGAGTCGATCAGGACGGACAAGGGACCCGACGCCGGCAACCCATCTTCGGTCGCAACGTTTTCGTCCAAGGGACCGATGCTTGACGGGCGCATAAAACCAGACCTGTGTGCGCCGGGAACGTATGTGCTGTCCACGCGATCCACAAAGACATCAAGCCAGGGCAATGGGCTGTGCGACGACAATCCCAGCTACATGTTCGACAGCGGCACATCCATGGCTACGCCGCTTGTCGCGGGTTCTGCTGCGTTGGTGCGCCAGTGGCTCATGGAGCGGCGCGGGTACACGAACGAGCTTCCGACCGCGGCCCTCATCAAGGCCATACTTATGGGCGGCGCCCACGACATGAGCGGCGATGAAGACCCAAGGTGTGGAGGCGCGGCTCCGAACAGTACGCAAGGGTGGGGTCGCGTGGATCTTGGCGAATCGCTGTTCCCAACCAATTCGTCGGTTGTCCTTGCTGATCGCATACCATTTGCGGATGGCGAAACTTTCCGCGTGAGGATTACGACCACGAATGCCGCTCCGCTTTCCGTGCAGCTTGTCTGGACGGACTACCCTGGCGAATACGGGGCCGCGCAGTCTCTCGTCAATGACCTCGATCTCGCAGTGTCCAATGAGACGACAGGTGCGGTATGGCACGGAAACGGCGTGGAAGGGGGCGACCGCACCAATTCCGTGGAGTCGATTAGGATAGGCTTGGCGGAGGCCGGCGAATACTCGGTGCTTGTGAGCGGGACGTCCGTGCCGTATGACTGCATGGAGGGCGGTGCGGCGGCATTGTTCATTCGCGGCATGATCACGGAGGATGGTGCAGGGCCGGACGATGGGACGGTATCGCTCACCGTTGAGGCTGAAGATGGAGTGTCCGCATGGATCCAGCCATCTGTCGGGCGACATCGCGTGACCAGGGGCGTCCCGATCATGCTTAGCGCAGAGGATGCCCTGACCGACGACGGAGCGGGATCCGTCACAATGCGCCGCCATGCCGCAGGGTGGGTCGGCGGTGGAGATGTGCCGCACTCGGGGGTGGGCGGACGCATGATGGTGCGCCTGTCGCAAGACAGCAATGTCAAATGGAGGTGGAACGACTACACGAACGTGCCTGTAAGGTCGTACGCCATGATCCCGAGCATTGGCTCGGAGGATCAGTATCTGTTCTATGAGGAGTCGTGGCCTCGACTTGGCTCCGTGTTGAATTTCCGCGTGCCTGAATCCGTGCCGGGCGGGTCGGAATCGTTCGACATGTCAGCCGAAGGCGTCGAGTACACAGATGAAGATGGCGTCAGGAAGCGAATGACCACACAGCGGCTTGGGCGCATAGAGGTTGCCGCGACGGGTTCGTCCGACACGATGCCGATGACAAACGGATGCGGACACATGGCAACGGAGTTCTCGCTTCGGATTGTCGATGGCACTGACATCCTGTACTATTTCTACGACGTGATGTCCACAAACGCCGCGACAACGCTTCCGACGTGGTGGTACCAGCGGTATGTCGCCCAGGACCCGGATGCCGATTCAGTGCGGTTCACATCGGTCTCGCCGCAATTCCTTGAATGGACTGGCGGCGCCGGGCTGAACCGCATTGTCGAGCGCACGGCAACTCTTGGCGGCGGGGTCGATTGGCAGCCCGTATACACAAACGCCCCCGCGCCGGCATTGACCAACCGGTGGAATATCCCGGCCATCTATTCGACAAATTCATTCTACAGGATCAGAATGGAACAATGAAGTTCACTACTGGTGTGCAAGACCATGAGCGATAGAATCAAAGTTGCCGAGCCAGGCTATCTCAGGCTGTTCTGGGAATGGTTCAAGATAGCCCTGTTCGTGGTTGGCGGCGGCTACGCAATAATCGTAGTCGCGGACGAGGTGTTCGGGCGCAGGCTCAGATGGCTGGAAGAGGGCGAGCTTCTTGAACACCTGCCCATAATATCGTCCGTGCCAGGCCTCATAGCCGGGAATTCCGCCATATATGTCGGGCTGAAGGTATGCGGGCGCCTCGGCGCCGTCATTGCCCTGTTTGGCGTTGCGCTTCCATCGATAGCGATATTTCTCGCGGTGTCCGTAGGGTTCGACTTCATCCCGAGGGAAAACGTGTGGATAGAAGGGGCGTTCCTCGGGTTGAGGAGTGCGCTTTCCGGCGTGATAGCCGGTACGATATGGCGGACATTGACCAAGGGCGGCATGGACTGGTCCAAGGGAGTGGGAGTGTCCGCCAAGCCGCTGTCAAGGCGCGCGCTCACGTATGCCGCCATGGCGTTTGCGGCATACGTTGCCTTTGCGATGGCGTTTGCGTTCGAATCCTTCTGCTCGTTCATGAAGTTCGGATGCATCGCGATAGGCGGCGGATTCCCGCTTGTGCCGTTCTACTTCAGCACATTCGTGGGCCCGAATGCGCCATTGCTCAACATGTCGCCAGAGGACTTCTCGAACCTGATGGCGCTTACGCAGATGACGCCAGGGCCTGTGAGCCTGAATGCGGCGACCTTCTTCGGCTATCGCATGAACGGCGCGATCGGTTCGCTCATTGCCTCGGCGGCGCTTCTCACCCCTTCGTACCTGCTCATGACCGCGGTGTTGACTGGTCTGGACAAATGGCGGCGAAACGTTGTGGTGCGGCTGCTCGTGAGGTTGCTGAAGCCTGTTTCGGTGACCCTGATGTCGATTGCGCTCTATCGTTTCTGCGCATTGAGCATATGGGAGACGTTGGCGGATGGGACTTTCGTGTTTCGCCCCTGGGCGCTTGCGCTCGCGCTGTTTGCCGCCATCATGCTTGTCAGGCGCAAGATGTCGATCATGGCGCTGATCTTCCTTTGCGCTTTGCTCGGAGCGGCCGGGCAGGTCTTTTGATTTTATATTTTCGGTTTGAGGTTGCTTCTATGCAATTGCCTGCCGCTATATCGATGGGCAACTTGCGGAGGATGTCGCTTGAAAAGCAAACGCGGGTTTGCAGAGGTGAACGATGGCATTCCCTATGGGACGGGCCTTTGCAACCCGCACGGCGCGGAAAATATGCGCAAGTGGCTGATTGTGGGCGTTGAAACCGCCTGATGTGGTATAATTACGCCTCAGAAATGACAGAAAGGCATTGCGTGAAGGAGAATAACGGAGTGAACTACGCACAGGCGAAGAAATTGCTTGCCGCGAATGGGCAAGGGCAGGTGTTGCGCTTTTGGGAGACGCTGGACGGGAAGGAACGGCGTTCGTTGCTTTCCCAGATCGATGCCATCGATTTCAGGGAGTTGGCACGGTGCAGGAGCATGCTCGCCGACAACGGCGCAAGCGGTTGCCGGGAGAAAGGTTCGGAACCGGTCCCTTCGGCCCCGAAGGTTGCCGTGCTGAAGGGCAAGGCCCTTGCCGATGCGGTCGCGGTGGGCGCAGGCGAGCTTGAGGCCGGTCGCGTGGGCGTTCTGCTTGTGGCTGGAGGCCAGGGGTCGCGGCTGGGGTTTGAGGGGCCGAAGGGGGCCTACCCCATCGGGCCGATCACGGGAAGACCGCTCTTCTACTTCCATGCGCGCAAGGTTCTGGCAAAGGCGAGGAAGTACGGGTGCAGGATTCCATTCTACGTGATGACGTCGGAGGCAAACTACGATGCCACGCTCAAGTGTTTCAGGGATAACGCATGGTTCGGGCTTGACCAGAGGGACGTGTTCCTGTTCAAGCAGGGTATGTGGCCGGGGCTGACCCCAGATGGCGGGATCATCCTCGATGCGCCTGGCCATGTGTTCATGTCGCCCGATGGCCATGGCGGGCTGCTCGCGTCGCTAAAGCGCTCCGGGGCGCTGTCCGACATGAAGAGGCGCGGCATCCGCTCGGTGTTCTTCTTCCAGGTCGACAATCCGCTTGTCGAGATCGCCGACGAGGCGTTCATCGGCTACCATGTGCTTCAGGGCAGCGAGTATTCGCTGAAGCTCTGCGCGAAGCGGGATCCGTACGAGAAGGTCGGTATGCCGATGAAGTTCGGCAAGCGCTTCAAGATGGTCGAGTATACGGAAATGACGGATGAGCAGTGCAACCGCAAGGGCAAGGACGGCCGGCTGTACTTCCTCTACGGCTCTCCGGCCATCCATGTGTTCGACAGGGAATTCCTCGAGCGCGAGGCGTCCAAGCCCATGCCGCTGCACCTTGCCCACAAGAAGATCGCCATGGTCGGCGATGGCGGTGCGGTCGTCAAGCCGAAGGAGCCGAACGGCTACAAGTTCGAGAAGTTCATCTTTGACATTCTTCCGGACGCCAATAAGGCCGCGTTCCTGGCTTTCGAGCAGAAGGACGAGTTCTCTCCCGTAAAGAATGCCGAGGGAAGCGATTCCCCGGCGACGTGCAAGGCCGATCTTCAGGCGAAGTGGCGCCGTGAGCTGTCGGCCCGCGGCATCATGATAGAAGGCGAGGCAATGGTGGAGGTAGACCCATGCTCTCTCTGATTATCGCGGTCTTGTGCGGGATCGGCACCGGAACAACCCTGTACTTCACGGATGCACTTGGCTATGGTTGGAGCGCGTTCCTCGCAATCCTGGTGTTCGGCGCCGTCCAGATGGGCATCGGCATATTCCTTCAGAGGAAGGTGAAGGTCGAGATGAAGGCCGTGGAGCAGACCCTGCTCAATGGGCAGAAGGCGATACAGGCCAAGACACAGCGCTGGCAGATGCGTCCGCCGGGATCCATCCAGGAAGCGCAGAACGAAATAGCGCGCGACCAGAGGAAGTTCGTGGAAGAGGCCCTTGCGCTGACGGACGGCCTTCACCGCTTCGATCTCTGGATACCGCTGATGAAACGCCAGATCGCCACGGCCCAGTTCCAGCTGTACTGGATGATCAAGGAATACAGGAAGTGCGATCAGCTGATGGACAAGGCCCTGTTTGTGGAGCCGACCATGTACGCGATGAAGATGGCGCGTATGTACACGCTCGACAAGCCGACCGGGGAGATCGCCAAGGTCTACAGGAAGGGGAGCCGCCGCCTCCGCTACAACCAGAACGTCCTTATCGCCGCGACGTGGACTTGGATACTGGTAAGGCGCAATGAGATCGACGAGGCGCTGCGCGCCCTGAACGCGGCCCTGAAGAACAGCGACAACGAAACGCTCAAGGCCAACCGCGAAGCGCTCGCGAACAACAGGACCGCCCATTTCACCAACACAGGCATCGGCGACACGTGGTGGGCGATAGGCCTGGAGGAACCCAAGGTCAAGATGCAGAGACAGAGGATGCAATGGCGATAAGGAAGGCGATTGTTCTCGCGGCCGGATTCGGCACGCGCCTGAGGCCGCTCACCATATCGCGTCCGAAGCCGCTTCTGCCCATCATGGGCGAACCGATGCTGGCCAGGATGCTCGACATGCTTGTCTCGTGGGGCGTGGACGACATCAAGGTGAACGCGCACCACCATGCCGGCCAGATCGAGAGGTTCGTGGACGAGTACTGCGGCGAACGCGGGCGGGACGATGGAAGAGGGGTGCGCATATCCGTGTCGCGCGAGGATGCGATACTCGGAACGGGCGGCGCGTTGCGTCCGTTGGCGGACTGGATCGGCGACGAGCCGTTCTGGCTGGTAAACGGCGATGTGGTGGCCGAAGACCTCGACCCTGAACCCATCGAGGCGGCATTCGAGAAGGGGGGGCGCTTCGCCTCGTGCTGGATGTCCGAGGATTTCGGGCCGAGGACGATCGAGGCAGACCCGGAGGGGCGCGTGTGCAACTGGCGTTCGGATGACGCCGGATGCGCCGGCACCTACACGTACTGCGGAGTGGCGCTGCTCTCCCCGGACGTGGTGCGCTACCTGCCGCCGCCGCGCAAGGCGGATGGCGATCGCGGAGAAGGCTTCTGCTCGATAGTGGAAGCCTATGAGTCCGCGATGATGACGGATGCCAGGTTCGTTGTAGGGGTGCAGGAGCCGGATGCCTGCTGGTGTGACGCAGGTACTATCGGCGCATTCAAGGAATTGAATTCAGAGGCGATGTCGCCGGCTCTGTTCGGTGAGCAGCGGCTTGACCGCCTTGTCGCGGCCCTTGGCTGGAAGGACGGGGAAACTTTAGCCGAGTTCATAGACGCCCGCGGGTCCGACCGCATGTTCTACCGTCTTTACCGCGATGGTTCGCATTCCGGAGAAGGGTCGTCAGATGCCCTTGCCGTAGTCTATGAGTTGACGCGCAAGGAGAACGCGAGGTTCGCGTCGATCACCCGCTATCTCGAAAGCCATGGGGTGAAAGTCCCAAGGCTGCTGGCAGACCTTCCGGAACAGAATGCCTATGCCACGGAGTTCGTGCCGGGATCGACGCTTGAGCAGCTTGCGAACGCGAAAGGGGCGGATCTCGTGAGGCTGTACCTTCCCGTGGTCAAGGTGCTCAAGTCGCTGTGGGGCATCCCTGCTGACGCTCCGGACCTCCCGTCCCTCGAGCCTGCATTTGACGCGGGCACATATGCTTGGGAAATCGATTTCTTCGAGAATGAATGCGTGAAGGGACGGTATGGACTTGACGCCATCCCCGATGATGCGCGCAGGGAGCTTGAACGCATCTCCGATGCGCTCGTCAATGAGCCGGCGTCGCTTGTGCACCGGGATTTCCAGAGTTCCAACCTGCTCTATCCAAAGGGCGAATCGACGGTTCCATACCTTGTGGACTATCAGGGATTGAGGCCCGGCGCCGCCGCATACGACGTTGCGTCGCTCCTTTACGATCCGTATGTGCCTATGGAAGATACCGACCGCAAGATGCTGACGGACCTCATATGCAGGGAGGGGGCGGCCCCATCTCCAGATGCCGTCAAGGTCGCCGCCGTTCAGCGGCTGTGCCAGGTGATAGGTGCATTTTGCCGCCTTGGCCGTGTTGGGCAGCCGCGCTTTGAGAGGTATGTGCCCAAGGCCCTCCACAATCTCCACCATGCCGTGCATGAGGCCGACATGCCTGCCATGGCCGCGTTCTCCCACACGCTGATGGAGCGGGAGAAGCTCTGCGGAGGGCGACATTGAGAGGTTGAAAGGCTGCCGAGCATGCGCAAGTCACGGATAAAGGGTCTATTCAGGAGATTGCGGGACGGGGCCGTGAAGCGTCCCGGCCGCGTCGTCGCCAAGGTCATGGGCGGTAACAAGCTGTTCCATGCATTCGACATCGGCAACGACACGATAGTGTTCGAGCGGGACGTCTGGAAGCAGATGGACGAGCACGCCTCCGTGCTCCTGGCGGAAAAGAACGATCTCGTTCCGGGTACGTTTGGTCATTTGATAACGGTGACTGGAGGCAACCACAGCGTTGCGGCGCTGCCCCTGCTGTCGGGGAAATTGTGGGATCTGTGCGACGTCCCGCCAGAACGCCGGTCGGACGTGATGACGGACGACATCCTTGTCGCGAACGTGGTCGGCGGCAGGCTCGAGATATCCCAGCGCAGCGTGCCGTGCGCAAAGGTCGTGTCACTTGACGATTGGCTGATACGCGACCTCGGACTGTCGCTGGAGGATGTCGTCATGGCCGAGCGCAACGACGAGACGCTCCAGCATTTCCGGGAACTTGGGCAGGAATGGCGGGTAAAGCCACTCGCATGGTCCCAGGCCGGGATAAGGGCGGCTGTGGCGCAGAGCCGCAAGCGGATATCATCGTCGCTCACCTACTACCATTCCGTGAAGGGCGTGCACTTCCTCTCGTGGTCGGAGTTCCACAGGTTCGCGGCGCTTGCGCGTACGGATTTCCGGGCATTCCGGTCTGGATTGGAGGAGCTTGTTGGCGTGTTCGAGGGGTCCTCGATGTCCTTCATGCGGATGCCGAAGTTCCACGGGCACCATGAGATCGAGCTTTTCGGGATGCTACGCGGAAGCGCCCACGAGAAGATCGTCGTGCGCCTCGAGGAGCTTCTCGGCGACATCGAGGCGGAGCCGGACAGGGCCCCGGCGCGCATCGCCGAGATAGGCGCGCAGTTCAAGGCGTCGCTCACCAGTCCCGAATTCGCGGACGAATCCTCGCGGGAATTCCACGAGTCGCTGTACATGAACCTGACCGGCGAGGTGTATGCGATATCCGGCGAAGGCGCCGCCACGGCGTTTGACGCCCGCCGCACGGCGCTTCCGGGGGCGACGTTCGTCAACGGGGCCCCGCAATTCCACGTGGGGGCGGACGAACGCACGGAGATGCTGCTCTCCAACGTCCGGAGCCTTCTCAGCAAGGACGAGTTCATCGAGTACGCGAACGTGTACGAGCTGCGCGCCTACGATTCCGAGCGGGACGATGGTGTCGATCCCGGATACGGGAACACGAGGGAGATATCCCTGAAGACGAATTGCCGCCCCCTTGTCTTTTCCTACGTTGAGAAGCGCCTTTCCAGCGCGAGCGGCGGATATGGAGTGTACGTGCTGGCCAGGATCGAGTGCTTCAAGGCGATAGGGGTGAGCCTCCCCGACTACAGGCTGCTGCGCCACCGCTCGATCGGGTCCAGAAGCCTCATGTACGACTACTACATAAGGACGCGATGCGAGGGCGAGCCGTTGAGCGGCATACCGGCAAACCTCCTGTCCGAAGAGACTTCTCAGGACCGCATCGCGTTCCTGATGGGCGATGCGGCGGCGCAGAACCTCGCGATGAAGAAGTATGACGCTTCGGACAAGTCGCCCCTTTTCGGCATCGGAAAGGAGATATACCGCTTTGTGTGGGATGCGGAGCGGGACCGCCTTATGCCGGGCGCGGTGTCAACCTGTTCGCTGCGTGGCAGCTGCGGTTGGCCTGACGTCGCATGCACGGAGCGGAACTTCAAGGCCTCGGTGCGCTTCTACATGCTCGCCTACGCAGGAACGCTGCTCGATTTCGCGCGGGAGCGCGATGCGACCCCGGCGCGGCGCACGATCCTGTGCGAACGGTTCCTGGCGGGGTTCGAGTCCCGCACCCGCGCCATGGCCTTTCGGCTTTCCCGCTACTGGGAGGAACTCGCGAAGTTCTCGCCGCCGATACCCGCGCGATACGGCTTTGCGGACAGGAAGACGTTCCTCATGCGGTCTTTGCGGTGGCAGGTCTCGAACCTTGACATCTGCCGCGATCTCTTCATCCGTTTCGTCAACAGCAGAAAGCCATGCTGAAGTATGCGCTGAAGCGACTGCTTGAACTTGTCCCGACCACGTTCGGGATAATCGTGCTGACATTCCTGCTGTTCAACGTGGTAGGCGGCTCTCCCGCGCAGGTGATACTCGGGAAGAACGCCACTAAGGAGTCCATCGCCGCATTCAACCACAAGTACGGCTACGACCTGCCGCTCCACAGGCAGTTCGCGAAGTTCTGCGTGGATTTGGCCCATGGCGACTTCGGGGTGTCCACGGAGATGGACGAGCCGGTGCTGGATGTGCTGAAGCGCGGGGTGGGGCCGTCCCTTTCGCTTACGGTGCCGATACTGTTTGGCGGCACGACGATAGGGCTTGCCCTCGCAATGCTGTGCGCGGCGTGGCGCGGCGGCAAGTTCGACCGTGCGGTGCTTATCGGCTCGACGGTGCTGATGAGCGTGAATTATGTGGTTTGGGTGCTTGCGGGACAGTTCATACTTGCCTTCAAACTTCGCCTTTTCCCGGTGTGGGGATATGAAAACGCGTTCTATCTCGCATTGCCCGTGCTGATCGGGATAGTCTCCGGGCTTGGCGTTGACGTGAGGTTCTTCCGCACCGCCATACTTGACGAGATATACAAGCCGTATGTGCGCACCGCGAGGATGAAGGGGGTGTCCGAAGGGCGTGTCCTTTTTGTCCATGTTCTGCGGAACTCGCTGATACCGGTCGTCACGTACGTGTCGCTGTCGATCCCGTACCTGTTCACGGGGTCGCTGATGCTGGAGAGCTTCTTCGGAATCCCCGGTCTCGGGAACGTATCCATCAACGCGATACATTCCAGCGACATGGCGGTCGTCCGTGCCGTGGTCGTCCTCGGCGCACTCCTGTATCAGGGCGTGAACCTTGTCACGGACCTGCTGTATGCCTGGCTTGACCCCAGGGTCAGGCTGGCGTAGACGGCGCCATCCGCCGTCCGTGCGCCCCGTCGGCGAGAAGAGCCCCTGCAAAACTGGCAAAAACACGAAAAACACATCATCTTGTGTTATGCGCCTTGTCGGGACACAAGATGTTGATATCTTTTTGCTTTTGTGCCTTGCATATGGATGTGCGTTTTGATATCTTTAGAGGCAATCCAAGGGATTGTACACAGGCTTGGGTTCCACACAACGTGAAGAAAGGTGCTTTAAGATGAACATAATCAAGCGTAGCGGAGAGGAGCGGGCGTTTGACCGCGACAAGATCGCCAATGCGATCCGCAAGGCCAACGATACGGTCGAGGCGGCGGACAAGTTGACGGAGGCCCGCATTGATCGCATCGCCGAGCAGATCGAGGAGTTCGCCGCCGCCCACGACCGTGCGCTTTCCGTCGAGGAGGTGCAGGATATCGTGGAGACGAAGATCCAGGAGGCCGGGGCGCACGCTGTCGCCAAGAACTACATCAAGTATCGCTTCATCCAGGACCTCAAGCGGCAGAAGAACACGACCGACGGGGAGATACTGTCGCTCATCAACTGCACGAACGAGGAGGCGAAGCAGGAGAACGCGAACAAGAACCCCACCATCAACTCCGTGCAGCGCGACTACATGGCCGGGGCCGTGTCGAAGGACGTCACCAGGCGGCTTCTCCTGCCGCAGGAGGTGGTGAGAGCCCATGAGGATGGCATCATCCATTTCCACGACATGGACTACTATGCCCAGAGGATGCACAACTGCGACCTCGTGAACCTTGAGGACATGCTGCAGAACGGCACGGTCATCTCGGGCACGACCATCGACAGGCCGCATTCGTTCTCCACTGCCTGCAACATTGCCACGCAGATAATCGCGCAGGTCGCGTCCAACCAGTACGGCGGGCAGTCGATATCTCTCACGCACCTCGCTCCGTTCGTCCAGGTGAGCCGCGAGAAGATAGCCGGCGAGGTCGATGATGAATTGAGGCTGATCGGCGCCGAAATACCGGACGACAAGAGACGGGACATGATCGAGAAGCGTGTGCGGGACGAGATCGTGCGCGGGGTCCAGACGATCCAGTATCAGGTTGTCACGCTCATGACCACCAACGGGCAGGCCCCATTCATCACGGTGTACATGTACCTCAACGAGGCCCGGGACGAGCGGGAGAAGAAGGATCTCGCGGTAATCATAGAGGAGATGCTCAAGCAGAGGATCCAGGGCGTGAAGAACGAGGTGGGGGTTTACGTCACGCCTGCGTTCCCGAAGCTCATATACGTGCTGGAGGAGGATAACGTAAGCGAGGGTACTCCGTACTGGTATCTCACGGAGCTTGCGGCGAAGTGCACGGCGAAGCGGATGGTGCCGGACTACATCTCCGAGAAGGTCATGCGTTCGCTCAAGCGCGACGTGTACACCTGCATGGGATGCCGCAGCTTCCTCACCCCCGACCGGTTCACCGATGCGGGGGTGGGCAACATCTCCAACGCGGGGAACTATGTGCCGGGGAAGCACCGCTACTATGGGCGCTTCAACCAGGGCGTAGTGACCGTAAACCTCGTTGACATCGCCTTGAGCGCAAGGAGGGAGGTCGGCGAGGCTGCCTCCGAGGACAGGTGCATGGAGGCGTTCTGGCGCATATTCGACGAGCGCATGGAGCTTTGCCACCGCGCGCTCCGCTGCCGGCACGACAGGCTTGTGGGGACGCTCTCTGACGCGGCCCCCATACTTTGGCAGTACGGCGCATTGGCGAGGCTGAAGAAAGGCGAGAAGATAGACCGCCTGCTCTACAACGGGTACTCCACGATTTCCCTCGGATATGCGGGGCTGTGGGAGTGCGTGTACGCGGCCATAGGCAAGAAGCTCACCGAATTCGAAGGGGAGGCCCTGGGCCTCGACATAATGAAGAGGCTCAACGAGTACACCGCCAAGTGGAAGGCCGCGGAGAACATAGACTATTCCATCTACGGCACCCCGCTCGAGTCCTCGACGTACCGTTTCGCGAAGTGCCTGCAGAAGCGTTTCGGCATAGTGAAGGGAGTGACCGACCGCAACTACATCACCAACTCGTATCACGTGCACGTGACGGAGAAGATCGACGCATTCGAGAAGCTTGCGCTTGAGGCGAAGTTCCAGGCGCTTTCTCCCGGAGGGGCGATCTCCTACGTCGAAGTGCCAAACATGCAGCACAACATCAAGGCGGTGCTTTCGATCATGCGGTTCATCTACGACCACATCATGTACGCGGAGCTGAACACGAAGAGCGACTACTGCCAGAAGTGCGGATGGGACGGCGAGATAGAGATCGTGAAGGACGAGAACGGCAAACTCATATGGAAGTGTCCGAAGTGCGGCAACACCGACCAGAACACGATGAACGTCGCCCGCCGCACGTGCGGCTACATCGGCTCACAGTACTGGAACCAGGGCCGCACGCAGGAGATCAAGGAGCGCGTCCTGCACGTCAGCTGATGAACTATGCGGCAATACGCACGTGCGACGTCGCGAACGGGCCGGGCGTTCGCGTGTCGCTGTTCGTTTCGGGGTGTACGCACCGCTGCAAGGGATGCTTCAACGAATCCCTCTGGGACTTCGCCGCCGGCGAGCCGTTTACGGAGGCGGTAGAGGTCAGGATCATCGAGGCGAGCGCACCGCTGCAAATCTCCGGGCTTACGGTTCTCGGCGGAGAGCCGTTCGAGCCTGTCAACCAGGCGGGCCTCGTCCCGTTTCTCCGCCGGTGGCGCATGGCCAATCCGGCAAAGGACGTGTGGTGCTATACCGGTTGCGTTCTGGAGAAGGATCTCCTGATGCCGTCGCGCTGGCGCACGCCGTTCACGGACGACATGCTATCCATGATAGATGTGCTCGTGGACGGTCCGTTCGTGGAATCACTCAAGGACATTTCGCTGCGCTTCAGGGGGTCGTCCAACCAGCGCATACTCGACCTGCGCGACGGCGCATCAAGTCCTCGCCCGTGGATGGGATGACCATGGATGGCTCTTCACGATGAAAAAAGTTCTTCTCCATTCCTGTTGCGGGCCATGCGCATCGGCCTGTGTGCCGCGATTGAAGGAAGCGGGACATTGCGTGTCGATGTTCTTCTCGAACTCGAACATCGACACCCGAGAGGAGTTTGAAAGGAGGCTCTGCGCGGCGCGGCGCCTCGCCGCCGCCGAAGGCGTCGAGATCGTGGTGGACGGGTACGACCACGATGCGTGGCGGCGCGAGGTCGCGGACGGGTTCGAGAATGAACCGGAGCGTGGCAGGCGCTGCGACCGCTGCTACAGGTACAACCTTCGCAGGACGGCTGAATATGCGGCAGAGAACGGCTTTGACGCATTCACCACATCGCTCACGGTGAGTCCGCACAAGCCAAGCGCAAAGATATTCGCCGCTTCCGGCGACGGGCGCTTCCTGCGCGAGGACTTCAAGAAGAAGGACGGCTTCAGGCTTTCGGTAAAACGCGCCGCCGAGCTTTGCCTCTACCGGCAGTCCTATTGCGGATGCGAATTCTCGAAGGCGCACATTGATGGGGCTCGGCGATGATTCTTGAATTGAACGGCATTGACGTGGACTGCATAATCGGCGAACGAGCCGATGAGCGCAACAGGTTGCAGAACCTTCGCGTGGAGGTGCGGCTTGACATTTGCGGAGATGCGGCGGAAAGCGATGAGCTGTCCGGAACGGTCGACTATGCGGCCCTTACGGAGTCCATACGGTTTGCGCTTGTGGAGGCAAGGTGCAAGATGATAGAGAGGGCGGCGCGGGTGGCATGTGACGTGTGCCTTGCCAATCCGATAGTGAGATCCGCCACGGTGCGAGTGACGAAGTTCGGTGCGATACCTCACCTGATATCGGCTTCGGCGGTCTTTTCGTCCGAACGCATTGGGGCGAATGGCAATGTCGGACAGCCCGGACCCGGGAAGGTGGGGCGGGATGCCTGAATCCGTCGGCAAAGGCATGTTTTCCGTCAAGATGCGCGCATCGCGCGACGGAGACCACATATCCGGCGCAGAGCGCATAGTGCGCGAGGCGTCAATCCCGCAGCTGGCGTCGGCAATGGCGGCGCGTGCGCTCGGACACTCCAAGGGCAAGCCGGATTTCATAAACATAAAGGTGGAGGCGGCTCCAGAACCGCTTAGGCTCAAGGCATTGCCGGTCACTACCTGTGAGGTGCAGACTCCGCAGGAAGGGTGGTCCAAGGTGCGGGAACTCCTTGCGGAGGATGGCATCGGGCGCATTGACGAGATATTGTCGCTTTTCAGGGAGACGTATGGTATGCGTGGGGCGATGCTTCTTGACGCCGATACGCTGGAACGGCTCGAGCCGGATCCAAAGCGTGGGGTTCGCGCCACGTTCATGGATGACGCCGCAAGCGAGTCGCACGGGTTCGCGAGCGGCAAGAACCATTATGCGGAGGCGATCGTCCTTGCCACAAAGGTGGCCAATGCTCCCGGGATAGTCGGCGAGATATGCATGTCGGACGATCCTGACTACGTGACTGGGTATGTCGCATCGAGACGGATAGGATATGTGCGTGTGACATGCCTTAAGGAAAATGGCGACCCGGCGGGGGGCCGGATATTCCTTTACAGGGGATCGCGCGAAGGCGTCGGCGATGCGATAGACTTCATACAGCGACGCTGCGTACTAGTTACCGATGTGCCGGCAGGGCCGGTTGCGCCGCAAATGCCGCATGTCCAGCCGACGGACGGACTTGGGCTGGAGCTCGACCAGATTCGCATGGAGGGCTTGTGGCGGACCGTGCAGGTGCGTCAGACGGGCCTCAAGGTCTTTGCCGACAACGACTATCTTGGGTTGGCGGCAGATGCCCGGTTGAAGGATGCCGCCAAGTCCGCGATAGACAGGTATGGGGCCGGATCGGGCGCATCGAGGCTCATTACCGGCACATTGCCGCCGCACCGAGCATTGGAGATGCATCTCGCACAGTTCAAGGGAACAGAGGATGCGCTGGTCTGGGCGACAGGGTACATGGCGAATCTCGGGACTATCGCGGCAATCGTCGGGAAGGGGGATGCCGTATTCAGCGATGAGCTGAACCATGCGAGCATTGTCGATGGATGCCGCCTGTCGAAGGCCGACATATTCGTGTATCGGCACAATGACATGTCGGATCTTGAGGCGAAGATTGCGCAGGCCGGTCCGCGGCGGCGCAGGCTTGCGGTTTCGGATGCCGTGTTCTCGATGGATGGCGACATCATGAACCTTCCGCGTTTCCTTGAGATATGCCGCTCAAGCGGCGTGATCTCGATGATTGACGAGGCGCATTCCACGGGAGTGATGGGGGCGACCGGACATGGCCTGTGCGAACATTTCGGGGTTTCGCATCCGGACATACTGATGGGGACGCTATCCAAGGCCTTGGGAAGCGAAGGGGGGTATGTGTGCGCGTCCCGGCTGATATGCGACTATCTGCGGAACAAGTCCAGGCCGTTCATCTTCTCGACCGCGTGCAATCCCGGATCTGCGGCTGCGGCGGATGCCGCGCTTTCCATTATCGAGGCCAATCCTTGGCTTGCGCAGTCCGTCAGGGAAAAGGCTCGCCGGTTCGTGGAGCTTTTGCGGGAGCGTGGAGTGGAAGCCGATACTCAAAGCTCCATCGTTCCGGTTATTGTGGGCGACGAGAAAAAGGCGATGGACATATCCGCTCAACTCAAGGAACGGGGCTTCCTTGTGCCGGCCATAAGATATCCAACGGTGGCCAAGGGGGCTTCGCGGCTTCGCGTGTCGATATCTGCGGCTTCGTCGGAAGACGACCTTGCCGGGCTTTCGGACGCCATTGCTGAATGTGGTTCTTTCAAAGGAGATTCCCATGGATGACAAGCTTCATATAGTCGGAAAACTTGCGGAGAGCGAAAGGTATTGTCCTCTCAATCCGCTCTTTGGAAAGGCGTTCGCGTTCCTGAATCGCGGCGATCTGGCGACATTGCCGCCTGGAAAGTATGAGATTGAGGGGGACAAATGCTGGGCCAACCTCATGGATGTCACTCTTAAGCCGGCGGAATCATGTCGCCTTGAGGCGCATCGACGCTACATAGACATTCAGGCTCCAATCACCGGCGCGGAATCGATAGGCTTGGCAAGGATGGAAGGGGATGCTCTTTCCTTGCCGTTCGATGAAGGGCGCGACTGTGTGCTGTATGACGGGAAGTTCGAGCCAGTGACGCTTGAACCGGGCGACTTCGCGATATTCTTTCCGCCATTTGGCGCCCATGCGCCGTGCGGACGCGTCCCTGGCAGACCGGAGAGGATCCGGAAAGCGGTGGTCAAGGTTGCGATGCCATGATAAGGTTTCGTCGCCTACATTCCAGCACAATGTGATATAATCCAAACCGTATGCGATATTTAGTCATAGTTATCGGCGCCGTGCTCGTGAACAACTTCGTATTGAGCCGGTTTCTTGGATGTTGTCCATTCCTTGGCGTTTCAAAAAAGACAGAGACGGCAGTGGGGATGTCCGGCGCGGTGGTGTTTGTAATGACGATTGCCGCCGCCGTGACGTGGTGCCTCGACCACTGGCTGCTGCGCCCGAACGGGCTCGGCTACATCCACACGCTCGCGTTCATCCTCGTCATCGCCGCGCTCGTGCAGTTCATCGACATCGCGATGAAGCGGTTTCTGCCGCCCCTGCACGCCGCGCTCGGCATCTTCCTGCCGCTCATCACGACGAACTGCGCCGTCCTCGGCGTCGCGGAGATCAACTGCAAGCAGGGGACGGGATTCCTTGAAAGCGTGCTGTTCTCGTTCGCGGCGGCGGTTGGTTTCGGGTTCGCGCTTGTGATATTCTCCGGCATACGCGAGAAGCTTGCCCACGCAGACCCGCCGCGCTGCTTCCGCGGCATCGCGGTCGCCCTCGTCACGGCGGGCCTCCTCTCTCTCGCGTTCATGGGCTTCTCGGGGCTCGTGAAGCTGCCGTACTGAGAAGGTACAGAAAGTTTAGAAGGTTTGGGAGGTTTGGAATGACAACAGCCATTCTCATCATCGCAGGCATCGGACTGGTCGCGGCGGTCACGCTGGCGGTCGCCGACAGGTATCTTTCCGTGCGGGAGGACCCGCGCATCGGGCTCGTGATGGCGGCCCTGCCGGGCGCGAACTGCGGCGGGTGCGGCTTCGCCGGCTGCGACGGCTACGC
>SAMEA104315424__coassemble_444_pt1 | contig 37484 bp, 40 predicted proteins | sample SAMEA104315424__metabat2_low_PE_034 | metagenome-assembled genome bin SAMEA104315424 (sample SAMEA104315424) | gut metagenome | biome: Monkey gut; feature: monkey-associated habitat; material: faeces | place: China | collected 2013 | reverse complement strand
ACGCGATCCTCGCGCAGCTTCAGCGGATCGGCGGAAAGATACCGCGCCACCAGGAGATACACACGGTTGTCGGAAAGGGTGTATGGACAAAGGTGGGCCGAGCGGTCGTGCGCGTAGGGTCGAAGCGCTTCCTCAACGAGGCTGGCATCCACACGCACCCGATGCGCGACCAGGCTTCAAAGCTCTTCGCGAACGGCGAAAGCGTCATCTACGTCGCGCGCGGCACGGAGATCGTGGGGCTTATCGGCATAAGGGATCCGTTGCGCGAAAACATGAAGAAGGCGCTCAACCGTCTCCGGTTCTCTGGCGTGGACGACATACTCCTGCTTACCGGCGACCAGGAGCAGCAGGCCGACGTCGTTGCCCGCAGGCTTGGCCTGGACGGGTTCGAGTCGGAGCTGATGCCGGAGGACAAGGCCAAGGTGATCCTGCGGCTGCAGGCGGGCGGCAATGGGGTCGTGATGGTCGGTGACGGCATCAACGACGCCCCCGGGCTTGCGTACGCGGATGTGGGCATCGCGTTGGGGAAGACGCGCACCGACGTGGCGATGGAGGCGGCTGACATCACGATAGCCGGCGACAATGCCATGCTTCTTCCGGCGACATATGGCCTGGCCCACCACACGATGGACGTGATCAGGCAGAACTTCTTCGTGTCCGTAGGCGTCAACACCGTTGGCCTTCTGCTTGGCGGGCTTGGGCTTATCCCGGTGATCGTCGGCGCCGTGATGCACAACGCAAGCACCATTCTCGTAGTTGGAAATTCGCTGAGGATATTCTTCTACGATATGCATGAAACGAAAAAATGATATACTACGCGCCTGATTCCGATGAATCGGCCGAACTTTCAAGGAAAGGAAATAGATATGGCAATAACAACAGATCATCTCGTCGGAGCCGCCGTCGGCATTGGCGTTGCCGCCGCTGGTTTCTATCTCTACCAGAAAAACCGCGACAAGGTGGACCAGTTCCTCCGCTCCCACGGCATGAACATCCCCGTGCGCGAGGATAAGCCACTCGCCTCCATGAGCATCGAGGAGCTCGCTACGCTCAAGGAGCGGGTCGAGGATGTGCTCGCCGAGCGCGAAGTCGCAGCCAAGGCAACAGCCGCAGCCGAGAAGGCGGCGAACTGAGTCGTGCTTTGATGGCATCTAAGGACGTATACTTCTCAAGGTACTACGAGCCGCGCAATGCGGCCTTGGGATGCACTTTCGGCGTAATGTCGCTTGGGTACAACCAATGCGCCCCGAAGCTCGATTATTCGGGCTTCCTCAGGCGGCATCCGTCAAGACACCGGTTCTCGTCGAAGAGCGGACGCACGCTTGAGAGCCTTGTACTCGTGCACATCTCATCTGGCCACGGCGCATTTCGTTCCGAGGCGACAGGGGAGCTCCCCGTTCCGGCCAACTCGATCTTCTTTGTGTTTCCGGGAGTCAACCATTTCTATCGGTATGACGATGAGACTGGTTGGAACGAGGAATGGATGGAACTCGATCCTCGTGCGGTGCTGCCGTTGCTTGCGGAGGCCGGGATCGCGCCGGAATCGCCGATGAGGATGTTTCCTTCGGCGGTGTCTGTCACGGAGGCATTTCGGGACTTGTTCGATATCGCGGCATCGGAGCGTCGTGGCTCACGCTGGCTTGTGGATGCCGCCGCACATAGAGTGGTGGCGGAGACTCTGGCGCTTTGGCAGAAGGGGGATTCCGATACCGCTGCGGCACGTGCGGTGGAGAGGATGCGCCAGGCGCTTGTGTCGGATCTCTCTTCCTCGCGTCAGGTGGCCGATGCGGCACGGCTCGCGGGAATGAGCCTTTCGAGACTGCGGGATCTTTTCCGCAGGGCCACAGGCCTCTCACCGAAGAAGTATCAGATGCGTGCGCGTCTTGTCCGTGCCGGACGGCTTTTGCGCGAGACGAATCTTCCCGTGGCGACGATTGCGGAAATGACTGGATTCGAGTCGCTTTTCGCCTTTTCGCACCGCTTTGCCAAGTTGTTGGGGTTCTCCCCGACTGAATACAGGCGCCGGAAGGTCGGGCACGGCGCACTTTTCGCCAATGAGCAGCGGACGTAGCCGATTTTTATGGTATAATATGCGCATCATCGTAAGTGATATTGGGGGTGATCCGGTTTCGACGGGGTGCGTTGAGGTCAGATCGCGCGTCGAGGATTCTCGTTGGCCTCGTTAAAAAACGGGAAAAACAGTAATTGCGAACAACGATTACGCTCTCGCGGCCTAACTGATAGCCCGCATGTCGCCCGGCCGACGCCTGCTGAGCCGATGCGACATCATCCAGCAGGACTTGCCCCGGAGCGCTCCGCTCGCGCGCCGGAGGTTCGTATAACCGAGCGGTGGATTCGGGATAAGCCCGCCTGCCGGCATGCCCGTTTCGAGATTAATGGTCGGCTACACGCGTAGAAGTTTGGTTGATTCCATTTCGGACAGGGGTTCGACTCCCCTCACCTCCACCATCAAAATAGGGACTCTTGAGCCGTCCAAAACGGCCATGTTTTCCGCCCTCTGATAAAGCCTCGTGTTTGGGACTTTTGCTATGCCGCCCTGACGATAGAGGGGCTCGCTCCTTGTTCTCGTTTGAGGATGTGCTTCGCTGTGGCGTGAACGGTCCTGTTCTCGACCCCTGATGCCGTCTCTCGCCGCTTCGAGGAGCGGGCGGTCGACAACAAGCCAGAGCGTAAGCCCAACAAGGCGATGCTGGCAAAGATGAAAGCTCTTGCCAACTACTTGAAAGACATCGCCGCTGGTTTTATGAAGGCGAGAAGGAGTGGAACGCAGACAGCGTATGACCAGGTGGTGGAGGCAATGTCTAAGATTACGATGCCATCGCTTGTTGAGTTCTTCAAGTCGGATGATGCACCGTGCAAGATTTCACGGAGTGTTCTTCACGGATACCTGTCGGGGAAGAAGTATGCAAACGAGCCTTATGCCGCCGCAGCACGATTCTGGCTCAAGGTTTGCACACAAATGGATGTGTTGGAAGCGACTTCCAAAATCTGCGTTGCGCATTTCGGGCGCAGGGTATCAAAACTGCCCGACATGGATGCGAGCAATGTCTTCATGGAGGTGGTCAAACTGCTACCAGCGAGCGTAAAAGCCAAGATTTGAATGCCTTTCTTGTTAAGAGGAATGAATATTTTATTCAGCCCTATTGACGTATGCGACAGATTATGCTATAATACATTCATGTTTTTCAACTAGGAGAAAGCAATGGCGTTTTGCTACAAGAAACTCTGGCATCAATTGATTGACCATGATATGTCGCGCACCGATCTGCGCGATGCTACCGGCATGGCTCCGGCAACCCTCGCAAAGTTGTCGAAGGGCGAGGCCGTCGGTACACCTACGCTTGAAAAAATTTGTCGAGTCTTACAATGCAACATCGGAGACATCATGGATTATGTCCCAGATGATATGCCTCAAATGCACACAGCAACTTTCAAACAGACTGCGGATGCAATGGAAACCGCTTCAAGGAGATAGTGGAGATGAAAAAATCCACAGACAATAATTTGACGTGTATAGACCTCTTCTGCGGCGCAGGAGGATTGTCTTACGGACTACATATGGCCGGAATAAAAACTGTTCTTGGTATAGATTTTGATCAGGCTGCTATTGACACATTCAATAAGAATAAGATAGGCAACGGCATTGTTGCAGATATTGAGAAGATAACATCCGACCGGATCATACGTCTTTGCAAGCAAAAGGTCGATCTGGTTGTGGGGGGGCCTCCGTGCCAAGGCTTTTCACTTTCAGGGTTTAGAGACGAAAGCGACAAACGCAATCGCCTATATCAAGCTTTTGTAAGAATTGTTCGCGACATTAAACCAAGGGGATTCGTGTTGGAGAATGTTCCTGGACTGGTTTCGTTGTTTGATGGACGAGCAAAAGATTCTATTGTGTCAGAATTCTCAAACTTAGGTTATACAGTAGTGTATAAGATTCTCATTGCATCTGAATATGGCGTGCCACAACATAGAAAGCGTGTCGTATTTGTAGGGCTGAAAGATAAAACGTTTCAGTTTCCCGCGGCAACGCATTTCGAGAATCCATCCAACAAGAAACAACGAAAAATGGTGTCTTGCTCTGATGCGCTTAGGGATTTGCCTCCGCTTTCAGACGTGAGTGATTTGGGGGCGGAAGTACAAGATTATGCGGCCGAGCCCGACTGTGAATATCAACGGGAAATGAGGCGAGGTTCGACAGCGGTTTTCAATCACATAGCTGCTCGCCATTCTGAAAAAGTACGTTCCATAATCGCACAAGTTCCACCTGGTGGGAATTACAAATCTTTACCGGAGGCGTTGCGTTCCATTCGCAACTTCCATGTAGCATGGACGAGGTTCCCTGAATGTGAGCCATCTCCAACCATAGACACGGGGCATCGCCATCATTTTCACTATAAAGAGTGCCGTGTTCCTACGGTCAGGGAGTGCGCGAGGTTGCAATCTTTCCCTGACAGCTTTCACTTCACCGGTAACAAAACACAACAATTTAGGCAGGTGGGCAACGCTGTCCCACCTCTCTTGGCTTTTGCGTTAGGACAAGCTCTTAAGGAGGCATTAAATGGCTAAGTATACTATTCCTGGAGAATACTATCTCCCGTTACATCACCCACGCCCAAGATTCAAGAATGAAGTGGAGGACGTGTTGGGTTATATGGCATTCGCTATTGCCGACATCGGCAGACTTCCGAGAGATGCATTTAAGCAGCAACTTAATGCACAAATAAGAAAGTACGGGAGCAATGTAAATTCCAAAGAGAAAACGATTAACAATTGGCGGACTGAAATTGGCGCTATCTTTGGCCTGTATGTTGAAGACGATGCATATGCTCGTCCAACGTTCCAGAGTGAAGATCTTGCAATTAACACAAATCTGCCACGATTTTTTTGTGGTGTGATGGCGGCATTTCAATATCCAGCTGGATTCCTAAAACCGGACGAAGACGTTTTGCTGGTGAACAGCAATGTGAAATTTCATCCTGGGAGATGGCTCGCAAATTTCTTTTTACAACAAGGCGTTCCTACTCTAACAAAAGAAGAGTTTTGCCATTGTGTAATGAATGATCTTCGTGTTACACGAGACGGCGAACTTTTGCAGCAGACGATTTCACGAATAGCGGCGAACCGAAATGCCAATGTAGAATACGATTCAAGTGGGGATGTTGTAAGGTATGCAGGAGATATACTTGATTACATGTTTTATGCTGGACTTCTTGAGAAAGATGCAGATGGTAGGTATTTTCCTAAATCTGGAAGCACAACCGTTCTTAATATGTTGAAGAACTCAACGTGCTTCTTCGACAGATATTATAACGGCAAGGTGATGACCAATCAAGTAGCGACATCGCTAGAGTATGATTGGTTTGTTTATGCTGAAAATGTGTATAAAGACTTCGTAGGCAAGATGGATGCTGCGCAGAAGCCCACTGAGGATATGCCTACAGAGTCGCCCTCCAAACCCACATCACTTCCGGAAATCACTTCTGCATCTGACACGGCGGCTATTGGGAAGGCAGGTGAGATGTTGGCGCTTCAGCACGAGATACTCCGTGTAACAAAAGATGGACGTGAAGATTTGGCGCATTTGATTAAGGCAATGCCTATTCATCTGGCTGTCGGTTATGATATAAAATCAATTGAGACAGATACCGATGACGATCGCCTTATTGAAGTTAAGACGTGTGTTACTAGGAAGAGGGTTCACTTCAATAATTTTCATTTATCTCCTAACGAGTGGCGAGTAGCAGATGCACATGGGAAACGATATTATGTTTATCGAATTGCAATTGACGATCAGGGGTATCAACTTTTTGTAATCCGAGATCCGGTTCAGAAATTCAGAGAAAGATTGATACGCCTCTCTTTTTCGCATCCCGTCCAACTTAACTTTGAAAACTCGGCTGGGCAATTTGAGGAACTCCTATGCGCACCTACAAAGTAGCATCTCTTTTCGCAGGATGTGGAGGAACTGACATCGGCGTTACTGGTGGCTTTTCCTTTCTGGAAAAGAGTTATCCTAAACATCCAACGCAGCTTGTTTATGCCAACGACTTTGATGAAGGTGCGTGTAATTTATTTGACGCTAATTTTGATATTCGCATAGACAGAGGAGATATTCGAGCCATCAATACTTCAAGGATACCGCAGTATGACATTTTAACAGCGGGATTTCCTTGTCAGAGCTTTTCTGTCGTTGCGCAGAACCCACCGCGATTAGGGATAAAAGATAGTGACAAGGGGACGCTGTTTGAGGAGGTGTGCCGCTTTTTAAGAGATCATCAACCCTCTGCTTTTATCTGCGAAAATGTTAAGGGAATCCTGTCTGCCAATAAAGGTGAAGCATTCCCAATCATACTAGATTCTTTGCGCAGATGTGGGTACTTTGTAACACATCAGGTTCTCAATGCGTCAAATTATGGGATTCCGCAGAAACGAGAACGCGTAATCATTGTTGGCTTTAGAGATGCCGAAGTTTTCTCGCATTTTACATGGCCTACACCAGTAAAAAACATTAGGGCATTGAAGGAGGTGCTGTTCCCTGAGAAGGATGTTCCCGATAAATATTACTTTAGTGACCGGGCTATTGAAGGTATGCGTGCGGCTAAACCGGAAATGAACAAAGGCAGAGCCCAAGACATAAACAAGCCTTGTGGCACTGTAGCAGCACACCTTGCAAAAGTAAGTTTGAACAGTACAGATCCTGTGCTTAAGATTGACGGCAGATATCGCAGATTCATGCCACGCGAAGTAGCTAGAATACAATCATTTCCAGACACATATATATTGGCAGGCCCAGAGTCTAGACAGTATAAAGCCCTTGGCAACGCAATTCCTCCAGTTTTGTCGTGGTACGTTACAGAATCTGTCCTGCGCGCCTTAGATGGTGTGACGTCTATTTGTAGTCAGGTCTATGCCGCAGATAAAAGCTGTGCTTTGGATGTGTGGAGCGAACGTCATAAGTTTAATGACGAATCATATGAGCAGTTGTTGCTTGCATTAGAACGATACTGCAAGAACAATCGTATCCAAAGATCAATCAAGGCGATGTATGTTTGATTATGGCTGAAACGTTAAAGATAAAGGATTTGCCCACAGAGTCGCGTCCTCGTGAAGCATTTATGCATTCGGCCAATCCGGCTGAAGATATTGCAGATGACATTTTACTTGCTATCATGATACGGACGGGGCAACGGGGGTCTAGCGCGATAGACCTTGCGCATAGACTATTGAACCATTTTGGCGGCATAGAGGCATTGATTGAAGCGACTTGGCAACAGATTGAGGCAGCCAAAATACCTGGCTTGGGACCAGTCGCGGCTGTTCAAATCGCTGCGGCATTTACATTGGCAAGGCGTCACCTTCATGTCCCTTATGTCAATGTTGAAAAGCCTATAGAGACTTCTGATGATGCAGTTTCACTTGTAAAGAAAGAGTTGACAAACGGAAAACAGGAGCAGACATTTGCAATATACTTGAATACTCAAAGACATATTCTTTGTAGACCAGTCGAAATCGCTAAAGGAACGGCGAATGCTACGTTTCTTCATCCGCGAGATATCTTCGCTAAAGCGTTGTCACTTGGAGCCGTGTCGCTTATTGTCGTTCACACACATCCGTCTGGGGACGCTACGCCTTCAGCAGAAGATATTAAGGAGACCGAGCGCTTAAAAGCAGCAGGAAATGTAATGGGCGTACCGCTTGATGACCATGTAGTCATAGGTTGCGGAACAGACCATTATGTATCAATCCGAGGTTTAGGAAACCACCTGTTCAACGATGCCAGGGGAACGGCTGTAAATGATAGTGAAGCAAGGTAAAAGCAGAGCCGCAAGGCGATTTGATTATTCCATAAAGGAGGAATTGAGTTATCTGCTGCAACGCACAAAGGCGTTTAGGGCAGATAAGGAATTGAGTCGGCAGTTTTCGTTGGCTTGCGTAGTCCAAGACAGGCTTTTCGATGCGATAGGATATTTGGATACACACATAGATCCTCCTCGGAATAACGAGGAGTTCTACCTGTTCATGGTATATGCAGATAATGTTTTCTCGGCTATCAATGAGTTTTTCAAGATAAAGGCAATACGAGATAATGTACCATATAAGTTCAGCCCGGGAGGCGATCCTGCAAATCAAACCGGTTTCTTTGTGGATGCATTCAAGAAAGCTTTTCCAAAGGCACCTTCTTCTGCGTGTCCTTCTGACGATGATTTTTTCAGGTACTTTAGGTCGCTTTCATTTGCACATCCCTATGAAACGTCCAGACAAAAGTTTATTGACAGGGATGGTGGCGAACGGCACTATTCACCATTTCCGGTAACAAGGAACAGCCCTGGATTTCCAATTGGGGACGATTGCGATATTGGAGTCGTTGTTTATTCAAATGGCGAGGGGAATAGTATCTCGCCAACTCACTTCACCATCACATTACGCTATTCAACCATAAAGGACTTTCTAATTTCAAGATACAATACCCTTGCAGACATAACAAAATACATAAAGGATTTACTTGCGGCCAAAGAGAAATCATGGCTTAGACACAAAATTGATCGGAATAAACCTTTGCCCGAACTGCTTGCGCAACTTCACTCAATATATGAAGAGCGACTTGAAGAACCGTATTGCATTGAAGAGTTGGTCCGGCACATTGAAACACCGATAACGCCAGGTCATGGCAAGAATGAAGAGGTGTTGAAGAAATACAGAGACGCTTTGAAGGCCATTGTCCCTCTTGTATGTAATGCGGTTGACAATGGTGATTATAATCTCGCTTCGCAAACTATCGATTCAATAATTTCCGCAGAGATACCTGACTGGCCAGAATGCCCCGACAACGGCTACAGAGGTTTGAATTATTATTATGGCAATGTAGTTGTTGCGTGTGCTGAAGGTGCAGACGCAAGGAAACATAGGATGACCGTGGATTTGGATATTGTAATGAAAGGCTACGCCGCTAAATGGGTAGATGTCGATCCTGCCGTAATGGCAAATGAAGAAATATTGATTCTTTTGGCCGCTGCTCGATGGATGGAATCAGTTGAGTGTCGTAAAAATGGAATGTTTCCACGAAAGAGCTTTTCGTATGTTTTTCCGTCATTTAATGGGTGTGCCATCGCCAGCAACGCCGACACGGAGAATTGATTTGTATGGATACGATGACCACAGAGCAACGCAGTCGCTTGATGGCGAAGATTCGCGGCAAGGATACCTTGCCGGAGATCCTAGTGCGCAAGCGGCTGTTCGCGTTGGGTTGGCGATATCGAGTGTGCGATAAGCGATTTCAAGGGAAGCCAGACATTGTAATCCCGAAAGCGAAAACAATAATCGACGTGCGTGGCTGTTTCTGGCACAGGCATGGGTGCAAGGACTCGACTGAAGGCGACAAAGCAAGCCGCACTCTCGACCGCATATGTGCCAAGGTAGAATCCTGGGCCGCAGAGTGTCGCCTGTGCAGGGCGAGGAGGTCATCACGCCACCTTGAGATTCCGAGTCGGGGACGCGCCATAAAGGCTAAAGGAGTATGAAATGTTTATCGAAAGGACAGAGTCGCTAAAGACCAACTTCTTCCCCCTTGATTGCGGAGTCTTTGACGTTCATTGTTTCGCCAAAGAATGCAATGCTCCAAATGAACCACGACCGAACGAAGACACTTATCGTATGGTGGTGGACAAAGATTCGCCAAGAGAGCGGCAGTATTGGATTTCTCCTTGTTGTTGCGATGGTTTTAGTCAGTTCATATTCAGCGCACATGACAACCCGATGCCTGCCAAGTGGATATGCTCGTACATTGTACTTGAAAAAATAGCCGAGAAAATCCGCAGCAAGAATCCGTCATACATTGTTGCTGTGAAAAGTGGCCGGTTCAGGAAACTTGAAGTCAAGCTGAAGAAATGCGAAGAGGTTGGCTGTCAGGGATTCATAGTTGAATTTGATTGGCATTCCGTTCTCAAGCGGCATGGAGTGTATGTCAATTTTCATTTTTTCAAGCATGATGAGTACCCGTTCGATGACAAAGTCCAACGATACAGTTTCAGCCTTGATGACACCAATCGACCAAACAGAGATTTCTATCGTATGCAGTATCAATGGATATCCGCTTTCCATGATGGATTCCTTGCTGGATTGACTTGCCCATTTGGCGACAAACAACTTAGATTCCAGCAAATGGCGGATTTGCCTTCGGATGAGCTCTCCGGCAAGACTCTTGTTTTTTCGGGCGATGAAGAACACAAGAACCCGTATTGGGGTGTCCGTAATTTTGGCCCGTATCAGAAATGCGTCGAAGCCCCGAACTTCTTTTTTGTCTTCCAGGAGAAAGATAGGTCGACGGCAAGATTCCTGTACAATTGTTTGTCTGGTCGTCAGTTCAATGGTCGCTTTTCTGGAATGACCTCGTTTTTTGGCGTTCCCTTTGGCACCTCGAATATCAACCACGTGGTTATGAGCGGATGCGATGCTGTAGCTCATGAACGCGCTGCGCAGGAAATCTTATCCAAGGGCAAGTCAAACCCGGTGGCCATCATTCTGGTTTCTGGTGACGAAAAGGAATATCTCACGCAAAAGTCTATCTATCTTGAGCATAATATCCCTTCGCAAGACGTAAAAGTGTCCAAGGTGATGGCGGGAAATTCGTTCCAGTGGTCTGTCGCCGGTATCGCACTACAGCTCTTTTGCAAAGCGGGCGGAATCCCTTGGTGTGTCAAGACGGACAGGAAAAACGATCTGATCATTGGCGTCTCGCAATTATGGGACAATTCTGTCGCATCAGGAAACAGGTTCGTGGCGTATTCCGTTACAACGGATGCAAGCGGTGCGTTCAAGGATATCCGGACCCTTTCAGACCATACAAATGAGATCGATTATGTCCGCACACTCGGAGAACGGATAAAGCAACAGTTGCTTGCACACATTAGAGAAGAACGACCGCGTCGAATCGTACTCCATTGTTCATTCCGGTTGCTTAAAAGTGCAATGGATGAAATACGCAAGGTAGTGCGAGAAGTGACCGTAAATGACGCATCAGCACCAGGCATTGTAATCGTGCGCATCAATACCGAGCACCACTACATGGGGTTTGACTCTCGAAGAGAAACCCTTGTGCCCACAGAGAATGCAATAATGCGCATTAAACCGCGCGGGTATCTTGTTTGGCCTGATGGCACTCCATCAGGTGGGGTTGTGTCGTCAAGACCGTCAAATCCTATCTACGCAATATTCGACAGAATGGAACCCCCCATATCAATGCGTGAGGAGAAAGACCTTCTTCAAGATTTGTGCAATTTGTCAGGTGTGAATTGGAGAGGCTTCAACGCTAAGGCCAGACCAGTCTCTGTGTTTTATTGTCATCTAGTTGGACGGATGATGTCAGACATGGCTGCGTTAGGCTTGAAATTGCCGGCGATAGAAAAATTCGTACCTTGGTTCTTGTGATGGGGAGAGACAAATGAACAGCGATGAAATCATCTTTCTGCTTGGTGCCGGTGCGAGTTGCGATGCGATGCTCAAATCGTCTGATGCCATGACGGTTGAAGTTGAAAAGATGCTTGATGGAAAATGGGATGAGTACAAGCAGCTCTACCATGCTGTAAAAGCTAGCATCTTGTACGGACACGCGCTGCACGGTGATGTGCGAACTCGTGTAAACATTGAAGAGTTCGTCAACGTATTGACAGAACTGGCGAGGTGTAAAGAGCATACGATATATCCTTTTATTGCCTCCTGGAACATGGAGTTGCTTGAGAATGCAGGCAGGGATTTTGAGAAGATTTGGATGTTCAGAAGAGCCATTGTCAAGGAGTTGGTTGAAAAATGGGTCAATCTCAAAGATGCGACATCGGCATCTTATTATAAGGGATTGATAAAACTTGCCGAAACGTTAGGTTCAAACTTGCGCGTGTTCAGTCTGAATTACGATTTATGTGTTGAATCCGCTTGTGGTAGAGAAAGTGTCTTTACTGGATTTGTTCATGAGGAGAACACAAATGGAAGAGTCTGGAATGACCGTCTAATGATGCAAGACGACAATGTAAGTAGGCCAATCCGACTCTATAAACTTCATGGCTCGGTAGATTGGCGGCTTGATCATGATCGTCTTGTGTCTTATGATTCTCCAGATACTTGTGACAATCCCGATGACTATCAACTGATATTTGGCACGGAGAACAAACTTCGCTATACAGAGCCGTACCTGTTTCTACTGTCAGAGTTCCGCAAATTTTCTTTTGGCGCGAAATTGATTGTTTGTATTGGCTACAGTTTCCAAGACAAGCATATAAACAGCATTATTCAACACGCCTTCAGCAATCAGACGCCGACAAAAGTTGTTCATGTTACTAAGATTGATTCTGAAGGCGGTAGTCTGGAGGAGTCGAAAAGAGTTGCGGCACAGTTAAAGGTTAAAGAAGACGATGTCAAGGTTCTGACATTTGGGGCTAAAGATTTCATGGAGCATTTGTCAATTGACCAGATAAAAACTCTTATGCCCAAGGAGGAGAGTCCTTTCTGATGGGAAACACCGCGCCAATAGTTAACGCCTTTACCTGTACCGGAGCATACGCCGTCCTGATTATGTCGGGACTGAAGCGTGTGGAGAACCGTAGTTGTCTGCCGGTTCCGACGAGGGGGCGTTGCGCGATGAGCGTTTCCAAGAAGTTCTGCCGGAAGGAATACGAGAATCTTGTCGTTTGGCTGGCGGAACATTGCGATCCATCTGCCTTTGCGCATCTTCTCAAATGGGACGAGGTTCAATCGTGGCCGGGTTGTATCGTCGGCACGATGGATTACGATGCGATGGATCGTGTCCCCGGCAACACCGCCCTTGCCCGCGAATGCCGCATCTGGAACGAGGGCTATCCCAACTGGTGGATTCTCTCCAATATCCGCCGTCTGCCCACGCCCATCCCCTGTCGCGGCAATGTGGGGATGTGGAAGTTGCCAGAAGGACTTGTGGTTGTATTTCAAGATACGGAGGAGAAACAATGAGACCGTTTCGTTCAAAAGAACTTCGTCTCTTACTTGATGAGAGATCTAATGCAATCCGAAATTGCATTGATAAATATACCAATGATGAGATCATGGGTAATGACCTTCAGATTCTATGTAATAATGTATATGAACAATATCACATAGAGCAAGTGTCAATTGGCGATGAGGATGTGTCAAGCCGTACTGTCGAATACAAAAAGATTCAGAAATATCTTGACCATGTTCATTATTTTGAGGGTGGACGATATATTGAAGTTGACGGCGTTGTCATACGGTTCAAATTCCCGTTTGCAGGTGATTCGATATTGTTTCAATGCAAAGGGTCAACTTTCACCCTCTCCCCTTATCCAGAAATCGAATTATATGATCATTCATTTACTATTGAATATAGATGCGACATCAAAGATTCTGAAAGTGAGGGATGGCTTGATGGAATTATGAAATCCATATCGAAAGATGTTACCGACTTGCGAGAGGGACTTAACTTTGTCAACCAAGATGTAGCGAACTATGACCTTCAGCTCAAATCCCTGATAAATGGTCTGCTCGCAGAGCGCAAGAAGAAGGCAGAGCTTTTTTGCAGAGCGACAAAGTTGCTTGAAGTGCCAATAGCACGATCTGAATATGCCAGGAAGGTGATGTCAGTCCATAGAAGAATAAGTCCAATTGCGCATAGTTACAATAATAATGTCAATGAATATACCATATCTGACTCGGCATATCTAGACATATTGTCAGTTATAAAGCATAGTGGTTCAACACTGGAAAGAACTCCTGAGTCATATGTGTCAATGGGAGAAGAGAGCCTTCGTAATGTTCTTCTGGTCGCACTTAACGGAACTTTTTGTGGAAAAGCTAACGGCGAGACATTTCGCAACAAAGGGAAAACGGATATATGCATCGAAGCTGAAGAACGATCTGCTTTTGTCGCTGAATGTAAATTGTGGACGGGTGAGAAGGATGTCCAGAGTGCATTAAAGCAATTGGACGGTTATCTTACATGGCGTGATGGCAAGGTCGCTCTGATTTACTTCGTTCGTCGCAAGGACTTCATTTCGGTGATAAACAAGATTGTTGAAGCCCTTAAATCTGTTTCATGTATAGATAGCATCTCCAAAATCGATGCAAACGAGATAAACTGCTTCATGAATTCAGAAAGTACCCCTGGCCAGAGAAAGCAAGTCAGAGTGCTATTGTTCAATCTTTATGCGCGTGGGGAAAGAGTAGCATGAAAGTCGCCGTCATATCATTCTCGTTCAAAAGAGGAATCCCGGACGATCCGACAGGGAATGGAAATGCGCCTGTCGCCGAAGGCGATCAGGTTGGCCGAATGAGCGAAGCGAATGAGCCGCGAAGCGGTCTCAAGAGCCCGCGCGGTTTTGTCTTCGACTGCCGGGCAATGCCTAATCCGTTCTGGGATGAGACTTTGCGCGGCTACACGGGGCGGGACAAGCCCGTCTGTGACTTCTTCGCCCGATTCCCGGAGACGGTAGAGCCGTTTCTTGAAGCGACAGAGACGCTTGCCCGCCAGTCTATCAAGCAGTACAAGCGCGACGGCCGCGACCATCTTCAAGTCGCCTTCGGTTGCACGGGAGGGCAGCACCGTCCCGTGTATTTCGCCGAGCGCATGGCAGAGCATCTTGCTATAATAGATGGAGTTGAGGTTGAGGTCATGCATACAGCAAAGCCACATTGGAAGACAGAAACAGGAGGGAACGAGCAATGAGTTCCCAAAAGTACATTCCTCCGTACAAGGTGAGCGAAGAGGCGGTGAATCTCATCGCTGAGATATCCGTCGCCGTGGAGAGGTTTGACATCGAGATTTCAGGCGTCAAAGGCGTCCGGCTTCGTAAGACAAACCGCATCAAGACGATTCACGGCTCAACCGCCATCGAGGGCAACACGCTCACGGAAGAGCAGGTCATCGCCATTCTTGAAGGAAAACAAGTGATTGCCCCGCAAAGGGAGATTGACGAGGTCTTGTGCGCGGCGGCGGCATACGAGGCGATAGAAAGCATCGACCCCTACAAGGTGAAAGACCTCCTCAAAGTCCACAAGTTGATGATGGGCGGTCTCGTCGAAACCGCCGGGGCGTTTCGCACGGGACAGGTCGGCGTCATAGATGGTGCTGGAAACGTCATCCATAGGGCTCCGCCCGCCGCGCAGGTGCCGAAGCTTATGAAGGATCTGTTCAAGTGGCTGAACGAGTCCGGTGCCCACCCGCTCGTGAAGAGCTGCGTGTTCCACTACGAGTTCGAGTTCATCCATCCGTTCCAGGACGGCAACGGCAGAACCGGACGCTATTGGCAGACCGCCATCCTTGGAAAGTGGAGAAGCGCGTTCTACGCAGCCCCCATTGAGAACATCGTCTGGGAGAACCAGAGCGGCTACTACCTTGCCATACGGCGCTCGACGCTTCTGGGAAATTCGGAACCGTTCATCGACTTCATGCTTGAGCGCATCCTGCAGGCAATCAAGGGCAAGGGAGAAGATCTCAAGAATGTCGGTGTAAATGTCGGTGTAAATGTCGGTGTAAAACTATCCGCCCGCGAGCGCGACCTGCTGGAACTGCTGCGTCTCGACGGAACATTGACGGCTGCGCGGATAGCCGAGACCTATTCAATCTCCACGAGACAGGCCGAGCGGCTTTTGACAGGTCTCAAGAAAAAGGGATTCCTTGTCCGCAAAGGCTCCGATAAGGCTGGACATTGGGAGGTTGTGAGTTGATCTGGAACTGGGGGCGGGAACCTTGGAAATGAAGATGGAAAAACTACCGAGAAAACTACCGAGAAAACTAACAAGAAAATCCTGGACAAAGGCGGGCATTGGGAGGTAGTCTGACCCGCCGCGTGGGGCGATACTCTGGGCCGCTGGCCGTGTTGTCTCACCCAATGATCCGCAGTCTGGAAGTCATGGACGGATGAAAAGTGAGAGGGCGCATGGGGTGGGTCATCAGCACATCTTCCATCACGATCTTTGTGGTACAATACGCAACTTGTTTGTGCAAGGAGCATACATGACGAAGACAACACCGTTTACCGTTGCGGAGATAGAGAGGATCGCCGCCGAGCATCCCACGCCGTTCCACATATACGACGAGAGGGCAATCCGGGCCAACGCCCGCAGGCTTAAGGCGGCTTTTGCATGGAACAAGGGTTTCAGGGAATTCTTTGCCGTAAAGGCCGCGCCAAACCCGCATCTAATGTCCATCCTGCGCGAAGAGGGGTTCGGAAGCGACTGCTCTTCGCTCGGAGAGCTGGTCCTTGCGGAGGCCGTCGGCAACGTGGGCGAATCAATCATGTTCACGTCGAACGACACGCCTGCCGAGGAGTTCGTCAAGGCCGCCGAGCTAGGGGCGATAATCAACCTCGATGACATTACGCACTGGGATTTCCTTGTGAAGACCCTTAAGGCATCCGGCAAGCCCCTCCCGAAGCTGATGTGCTGCCGCTGGAATCCGGGTCCGCTCAAGGGCGGCAATGCGATCATAGGCAAGCCGGAAGAGGCGAAATACGGATTCACCAAGCCACAGCTCTTCGAATGCTACCGGACAATGAAGGCGGCTGGCGTAGAGAGGTTCGGGCTGCACACGATGGTTGCCTCCAATGAGCTTGATCCCCAGTACATCATCGATACCGCCACTCTGCTTTTCGACCTTGTCGCTGAGATTTCCGAGGCCGTGGGGATCACGTTCGAGTTCGTGAACATCGGCGGCGGAATCGGCATCCCGTACAGGCCCGACCAGAAGGGGATGGATCTTGAGCTCGTCGGCAGGGGCATAGAGGAGGCGTGCAGGGAGCGCCTTACGTCGAAGGGCCACCCGGAGCCTCGCCTGTACATGGAATGCGGACGCTGCATCACCGGGCCGTATGGCTGGCTCGTGTCGCGTGTGCGCCACGTCAAGAAGACGTACAAGACGTATGTCGGCCTCGACGCCTGCATGGCGAACCTCATGCGGCCTGCACTGTACGGAGCATACCACCACATCACGCTGATGGCCGATGACGCGGCGGATCGGCCCGTGGTCAAGTGCGACGTGACGGGGTCGCTTTGCGAAAACAACGACAAGTTCGCGATGGACAGGGAACTCCCGGAGATGAGGCCCGGCGACATCGTTGCGATCCACGACGCCGGCGCACACGGGCACGCGATGGGATTCCAGTACAACGCGAAGCTCCGCAGCGCTGAGCTTTTGCTAGGGGAGGACGGCAGCGTAAGGGAGATCAGGAGGGCCGAGACCCTTGCGGACTACTTCGCGACGCTTGACTTCCCGGGGCTTGCGGGCAAGTGACGGTTGCGGGCGTTGCGCAAAGCCAGTGACATTTCATGTAAGGAAAAGCTATGAAGACAGTCGGTATCATTCCAAGCAGGTACGGCTCAAGCCGTTTCCCCGGCAAGCCTTTGGCCGTGCTTGCGGGCAAGCCCCTTGTCGCATGGGTGGTGGATGCTGTGAAGAAGGCGAAGTCGCTTGACGATGTCATTGTCGCCACTGACGACCTTCGCATCAAGGATGCAGTCGAGGCCCATGGCGGCAGGGCGGTCATGACGCCAAGCGAACTGCCGAGCGGCACAGACCGCATCGCCTGCGCGGCGGGGGATTTCGCCGATGACGACATCCTCGTGAACATCCAGGGGGACGAGCCTCTGATAGATCCTGGACTGATCGACAACCTTGTCGCCCGAATGAAGTCCGACCTGAAATGGGACATGGCCACGGCGGTGTCGCCGATCAGGACGGCGTGCGACCTTGCGGCGAAGACGATCGTAAAGGTTGTACTCGACCGCGACGATGGCGCACTCTACTTCTCGCGATGCCCGATCCCGTGCGACCGGGACCATGAGCCGGATCTCGCGGGGGGGCTGTATGTGCGCCACCTTGGCATCTACGCGTATCGCGGCAGCTTCCTGAAGCGGTACATAGCCGAACCTCCGTGCGCGCTCGAGCTGACGGAGAAGCTTGAGCAGCTTCGTGCACTCTGGATGGGCGGCAAGATCGCGGTCATAAGGACAGAGGATCAAGGCGTTGGCGTTGATACCCCCGAAGACGCGGAGCGTGTCGCCAAGATACTCGAATCAAGGTTCGGTGCGGCGCGGTAGCGCATGGCGGAGAACAGGCGCATGGGCAGGGCGGACGACAACGCATACGAACTCGTGAAGGCCGGCGGCGATGCCGGATGGAAACTCGTGTGGGAAAACGTGATAGTCCCGGAGGTGCGTTCGCTGCGCTCTGCGGATCTCGCGAAGAAGTACTGCATCACGGATGGCGACCTCATGGGGATGCTGTACGAGGAGATGATCGGGCGCGGGAAGATAAACCTGTTCCGCAACGACGGCGGCAGCCTGTGGGGCTGGATGCGCCAGTATGTGAGGGGGTACGTCACCCGCGCCAACCCAAACCAGCACGGCGAGTTCTCAATAGAGGGCACGGCGGAGCGCAGCGACAACGGCGAGCAGATGCAGATCCCTGTTGACGACCATGGCGTCGCAAAGAGGGAAGTGTGGCTGATGACCCACCGCTGCTTCAAGGATCTCTGGAACGACGATCCTCGCAAGGCATACGTGCTGCTGCTGAAGACGCGCATGCACCTGTCAAGCGCCGAGGTCGCAGAGATGTTCGACATCACCGAGGCGAATGTGGATCAGATATTCTCCCGTAGCGTGAAGGCGATGCGCGAAAATTGGCGTAGACATGAAAAGCCCTGAAAACAAGACCCTTACATTTGTCTTTCAATCCATCCCCGTTCCGCACGCGGAGGATTTCTGGTCTGTCAGCGTGACGGTACCCCCGTGTTCCGTGGCGGAGACAATGCTGACGATCCGTGCGGTAGACGGAAAGTCCAACCCGGTGAAATCCGGCAGTTTCGAGTTCATGGGGGCAAAGGTGCCGATCTCGGACGGCGACGGGTATCTGACGTTTGCGGATTTCATAAGGGGTGTGCACGAGCCTGGCGTGTGGATGTTCAGGCCGGGCCGGCCGCCGGTCCCCGGAGGGTTGACTTTCCGCTGAGGATGCCAGTTTTGCGGGGAATTAATGAGGCGTAACTTCTCCATTGATATGATGGCGCAGTTGCGCTATAATGGCCTCATTTCCTTACAATGCTTTGGTTCTGGTTCTGTCTTTAGGGAGCCAAAATGCGCGTGGCCATTATGTCGGATGCGATTGCATGCGCCTTTGCCGCATCGCTATGCGTGACTGACAAGGATGAAAGTCTGCGGTGAATGCCGGCAAAACGGAAAATGGTCTACTATCGCCCAATGAAAGAAGTTACTATCGCCCAATGAAAGAAGTTAGGAATGAACTCGAACGAAGTGAAACAGCGCATCTCCAAAGGCATGGGGGAAGTTGTCGCTTCATTGATGGACATGGGCTTGTGCTTAAGTAGGTGGAGACATGGCTTGGACGCACATAGACCTCTTTGCCGGCATTGGAGGCTTTCGCCTGGCCGCGATGCGCAACGGCGGCCGCTGCATCGGCTACAGCGAGATCGCCCCGTCCGCCGGGGAGCTGCGCTCGGTGCGCTACCGCTTCCATGGGCGCGAGCGCTCGGCGGCGACGGGTCTCGTCAACTTCCGCATGCGCTGGTATGACCCGGTGACGGGCCGTTGGCTATTATGGTCGCGATAGGATCGTGGTAGGAGTGTCTATGAATTGGATAATATGGTTTATTGTTTGGATTCTTTGCTGGAGTGGGGCTATGTTTGTCTCTAAAACCCTACGCCGCATGTTTGCTGAGATTAGGCAAAAGACAAATGGACTGGATATTAGGACTATTGAAGACATTAAGCGTGCGGGACGGGGTTGTTACTTTAGATATATGGTCGCATTGACATTTAATCTATTGCTGCTTGCGACGCCAATAGTCTGGTTGCTGATTATGGCGTTCATTAAAATTCTTGATTAGACGGTCCAAAAGATGCAATCGGATGGATATCTAAAGGCGAAGGATCGTGTGGCGGATGCCATCGTTGATGATTGTGCCGTCATGGATATTTTTGAATCCCAATGAAAGCTGACATGCATAATGGAAATTACGTTGCCATGGAAAAGAATCTGCGTCTCGCCTCTGCCATAATCCGCTTCGACAGGGTGCCTGCCGATGTCGGTTCAGTCTTGTTTGAGCGAATTTCGGTTTCCCCAGACGAGGATGTGTTGGTGTACGAACGCCCATTCCCGAAAAACATTAGCGTAAAAGGGTTTTACGGTCGATTCCAGGCGGCGTGTAAAGGGACAGTGGGCAGGGAATTGAAGAGGCTTGCGGCCAGGGGCCTTAAGCCTGTACCGAAGATAGACTATTCATCTCGCCAGTTGGATTACTTGAGTGTCACGATAGGAAGGGCTTCGATTCTTAAATTGGCCAAGCAGGGACGGGCATTCCGTTTGTCCTTCCCGTCTCAGTCTGGAGGGATTGATTGGATCATGACGATACATAGAGAGATGTTTGCATTGCTTGCAAGTTATGGGTTTTCGTTTGAAATATGAGGACAGGGTTTCGTCGATGTCCATAAGGAAGACTTGGTCAGATGAAAAGTAATTTGTTTATGATTTTTACTGCGTTGTCGTTGCTTGTCAATATTGGAGCCGCATATATTTGGTGCCAATGGTTTTTGCAGACGTATGTGGTTCACGATCAGATACGGAAATTTGGCGAAGAGGTTCAGGGGCAGATCAGCGCTACAGGGTTTCATGTCGTTTACGCAGACAAGGACTATAGCATTGCGAGGAAAGATGATGGCGCGTGGTTTTTCCATTCTAGGTCGGCAGATGAAGTTGTCGCGTTTGCGGCGATGAAAGAAAAAGACAATAATATGTGCACTGCGCATAATCGGATGCAGTATCTGCTGTCCGCGCACAAGTTCTTTGCTGGAGAGAGGGGCTGACATGTGTGAAGATGTGGTATTGCAATATAACGATACTTGCAAGTTCACTGATCGGCAAGGAGTTGGCGAAATGATGTCTGAATGTCGTGATGACCGCCTGTTTTGGACAGATCGTGCAACACGTGACGCCGAAGGTGGCACTCCATCCAAGGCGGGTACAGGTGCTTTGCGATGAGAATTTCTATGTTGGTGTGCATAGTGTCGCTGGCCTCCAATGCATGGCTGGGCCGGTTGGCATGGAATCTCTACAGGGAGAAATCCGTGGAGAAGGGGGATTCCCTGTCGTCAATCGGACTGTCGTGCGTATACGACAGTGCTGCCATGAAGCTCTATGAGAGGAAGTGCTTCAGGGATGGGGCCGAGTCTCTGGCGGCACTCTCGAACGGGAAGGCCTATGGGGACGTCACTTTGCTCTATGGGTTGCCGGTTCCGGGCGATGCCAGCCGCCCTCGTCTCCGCATCGCACTCGCATGCTGGAACCGGCTATTCATCAGCTACGTCATCGACGATATGGGCAGATGCATGTCGATGCTGCTCCAGGGGAAGGACTCGAAACTGCTCTATTTCCCTCGCGCAGACGCGGCACCCGTAGAGTTTCCGCATGTGGACATGCCTACATTTGTCCGGCAGAGGGATGTTCTGCGCATTGTGGACGGAGTGAACGGGGAAAGGTAGGGTTAAGGGATGAAGGTGAGATTGAGGCCGCTGCAAACGCTTGTGGCGCTGTCCATGGCGGTGAACGTGGCGCTGGCGGTCCTGTGCGGACGCTGGATCTATGCCAATGCGCGGGCCACCTGCCAAATGGATGGGATCGCTTCGGGCATTGGCATGGAACGCCGGTTCGGTCTGCTTGGAGGCGGAATGGGGGTGCATGGCTTCAGGGTCGGCGATGACATGGCCGTTCTGATGAGGGCGCCCAACGGCCATCTGTCGTTTGTCAGCAGGGAACACGGGACTGGAAGGCAGTTCACGCTCCTGAACGGGTCCTTGGAGGCCAGGTGGACCGTCGATGGAGGAAAGTGCATCGGCCTGAATGTCACGCACGACGGAAAGCCATTGAAGTTGCCGGATGGATGGCTAAGGGATGAAAGGGGTATCCCTTGATGGGGAATCGGCATTTTAGGGCATTGTCGGTGGCCGTTCTTGCCGGCGCGGCCATCTGCCTGTCGTGGTGGCTCTGCGGCGACGGCAACGGCATTGATTGGCAAGATGCGGAGAGTGGTGCCATCCCTGACCCAGTGGCGTCGCCCTTGCCCACGACGAAGCGGTTGGCACCTCAGGTCATGACCAAAGCCGAAGAACAGACGCGGTTGGCGCGGCGGCCGGATGAGGCCGCTTCTCCGCCGCAGGCCGTGCCGATGTCCGCGAGAGAAGTTTTCCAGTCAGTCCCCAGACGAGATGATGGCGACTCGACGTTGTCCGATGCCGTGCGGCTGGCGGCGGAGAAGAGCCAGCTGATGGACGATTGCGAGCGGAGGATATCGTCGTCACACAGCCTGTTGAAGCGCCTCGCGGACGACCCGAAGGAGAACGCCGTCGTACGCAAGTCCGCATTCCGTGCCTTGTGGGCGTTGGATGGACTGTGAACTCGGATTAATGATGCCGGTTTTGCGCTCTTGCTTTTGGAGATCGTTTTTTGGTATATTAGCGATTCGTAAGTGTTGGTTTGTTAAGAAAGGATACAATGCAGACGCCAGAAGAGTTTCTTGAGACAAATGGTTTTGTTTCTCAGCTGCTGGATCGGAGTGCGCTCGTTTCCGCATTCATAAGGGAGATGGAGGCGGGCCTCAAGGGCGAGGCATCCTCTCTCGCGATGATACCTACGTACGTTTCCCCGTCCGGCGAACTCTGCCGCGACACGCCTGTTGCGGTGCTGGATGCGGGCGGGACGAACCTCCGTGCAGGCACGGTGAGCTTTCCCCAGGGGTCGTGCGAGGCCAAGATCGAACACCTTGAGAAGTCGGTGATGCCCGGCACGGCCGGGCATGTCTCGCCGGACGATTTCTACGGGACATTTGCGGCGCACCTGGAGCGCACGAAGCCGTTCGTCGCCGATCCAGCCGTAGGGTTCTGCTTCTCGTACGCCTGCGAGGCCGCGCCGGATGGAGATGCGAAGCTCCTGCACTGGACAAAGCAGATCCAGGCCCCGGAGATAGTCGGCCAGTGGATCGGCTCCGAGCTCAGGAAGCGCCTTTCGTTCTCGCCGTCCAAGATACTCGTTCTAAACGATACGGTCACCACGCTCCTTGCTGGCAAGGTGTGCGAAAGGCCAGGCCAGCGCTTCTCCGCGTACATCGGGTTCATCCTTGGCACGGGCACGAATGTGGCATACGTGCAGAAGACGGCCGGCATAGCGAAGCTCCGTCCCGGGGACTATCCGGTGGAGATGATCGTGAACTCCGAGTCAGGCGGATTCTCGAAGATCGCGCAGTCGAAGTTCGACGTGGCGATGGATGCCAAGTCGCTCGACCCCGGAAAGCAGATTTTCGAGAAGATGATCTCAGGCGCATACCTCGGCAACATCGGGCTCGAGATATTCAAGGCGGCCGCGAAGGCAGGATTCTTCACGGAAGCGGCGTCGAGGCAGATTGCCGCCATGCCTTCGCTTGAGAACATGCACCTCGACAATTTCTGCGCCAAGTTCGACTGCGGCTGCCCCAATCCGCTCGACAAGGTCTTCGCAGATCCCAACGATGCCGCGATGGCGCGCAGGCTTGCCATGCCTGTGTTCGAGCGCGCGGCGATACTCACGGCCATCCACCTTGCCGCGTTCATCGTCAAGACGGGCGGCGGAAGCGACAGTTCTGCGCCGGTATGCGTGTGCGTTGACGGATCCGTGTACCACAAGACGCGCACGGTGTCGTTTTCGCAGATCGTGCAGAAGGAGCTTGACCAGATGCTCGGTCAGCGCAACGTGTCGTTTGCCCTCATCGAGTGCCCGAACAATTCGCCGATGGTAGGCGCGGCCGTGGCTGCTCTTCTCCGGCAGGTGTGACGCAGTGAAAAAGGAGTGATGTGATGCTTAACCAAAACGTATATGATGAGCTTGTCGGCAAATTCGTGAACCACTTTGGCGTGAAGCCTGCGGTTGTGGCCTACGCGCCTGGGCGCATTGAGGTGCTTGGAAACCACACCGACTACAACGAGGGGTTCGTCTTCTCCGCCGCGATAGACAAGGGAACGTTCTTCGCGGTGGCTCCGAGCGATGACGACACGGTTCGTCTTGTCGCGGGGGATCTCATGAAGGAGGTCTCATACCGGCTTGCGGACTGCGCGAAGCGCGAAGAGGATACGTGGCAGAACTACGTGAACGGCACGTTCTGCTGGCTGTTCGGCGGCGAGCCGGCCAATGCCGGACACGGCTGGAAGGGAATGTTCCTCGGCAACATCCCGCTCGGGGCGGGGCTTTCGTCCTCGGCCGCACTGGAGATGTGCACGGCAATCGCGCTTTCCGAGATGTACGGCATCAAGAGGGACAAGGTGGAACTGGCGAAGATCGGGCAGAAGGCGGAGCACACTTTCGCGGGCTGCCCATGCGGTCTCCTCGACCAGGCCTCGTCGCTGTTCGGCAAGGCCGGCGGGCTCGTGAAGAGCGATTTCCGCACCTGCACGTTCGAAACCGTCAACCTCGGCCCGTCCGTGGCGTTTATGATGGTGAAGTCCAACGCCAAGCACGCGCTTGTCGATGGGGCATATGCAATCCGCAGACAGGCCTGCGAGGATGCAGCCATTCACTTCGCGAAGGTGCTGAGGCATCCCGTCACGCACCTGCGCGACGTCTCTTCCGCAGAGTGGATACTCTACCGTGACGGCCTCGACGAGACGGAAGCGAAGCGCGCCATCCACCCGATCGGAGAGGACGAGCGCGTGCTCAAGGGGGCTGCGCTGCTTGAGAAGGGGGACGTGAAGGCCTTTGGCGCCCTCATGTTCGATTCCCACGAGTCGAGCCGAAACTGGTTCGAGAACTCATGCGCGGAGCTTGACACCATTGTCGATTCCGCGAAGAAGCTCCCCGGCGTGTATGGGGCAAGGCTTTCCGGTGGCGGCTTCGGCGGAAGCTGCTGCCTGCTCGTAGACCCGAAGGCCGCGGACCAGATAGCAGCGGCCATAACCGCCGACTACAAGGCCGCCTACGGCGACGAACCCTCATGTGCGCTCATAGAGCCGTCGGAGGGGGCGCACGTCGTTCGTCAATAGGCGACCGTCGGCGAAATGGGTTCGTTCAGTATCGCTAATTTAATTACCACATAAAGGAATAGAGTATGAGTGAGAATCAGAAGAAGGGCAACCTGATTGCAATAGTCACCATGTTCGCACTGTATGGCATGGTCGGCTTCGTCACGAACCTTGCGGCACCGTTGGGTGATGTATGGAAGGCCCAACCCGGCATCAACGGCTCGAACACGCTTGGGATGATGGGCAACACGATGAACTTCCTCGCGTACCTCATCATGGGAATACCGGCCGGTCGCATGATCATGAAGCTCGGCTACAAGACGACGGCCCTGATTGCCATCGCCTGCGGCTTTGGCGGCATTTTCGTGCAGTGGCTTTCCGGCGAGGTGCTTCTGGGCGCTTCATTGGCCGGAATCCCCGCGAACTTCTTCGTATACCTTGTCGGCGCATTCATCTGCGGGTTCTGCGTATGCATGCTCAACACGGTGGTGAACCCAATGCTCAACACCGTGGGCGGCGGCGGAAAACGCGGCAACCAGCTTAACATGGCGGGCAGTTCCATCAATTCGCTCGCCGGCACCGCAGCCCCGATCGTACTAGGCGCGCTCATCGGCGAAGCCCTCAAGAAGCTTGAGGCGGCAAGGCTCGCCGGCACCACGGCGGATGTCAGCGTGTCGGACGTTAACCTCGTGATGTATATCGCCATGGCGATATTCGCGGTGTCCTTCGCGGTGATCGCGATGCTTCCGTTCGGCGATGCCGGGCGCGTTTCCGTGCATGGCGAGACCGTGCCTACGTTCTCGCCGCTGAAGTTCCGCCACTGCCGCCTTGGCGTGCTGGGGATATTCTGCTACATGGGCATCGAGCTCGGCATCCCGTCCATGCTCTTCTTCTGGCTCAAGGATGGTCCCCTCGCGGAACTGGCCAAGACCACCCCAGGCCTTGTCCCTGCCGCTGTCGCAGGTTCGGTCGTGGGCACGTACTGGTTCCTGATGCTCGTGGGACGCCTTGTCGGGTCCACCATCGGAGGCAAGATATCTTCGCGCACGATGCTTGCCGCGACTACCGGAACCGGGCTTCTCCTCGTGATTGTTGGCGTGATGACCACCAGGGTCGGCGTGGTCATGCCGGTGTTCACAGGAAACTTCTCGGGGATGTCCTCTCTGTTCGCGATGCAGCAGGTGCCGCTGACCGCGCTGCTGTTTGTGCTGTGCGGACTTTGCACCTCGATCATGTGGGCCAGCACTTTCAACCTCGCGGTTGAGGGGCTGGGGAAGTATACGGCTCCGGCGAGCGGGCTTTTCATGACGATGGTCTTCGGCGGCGCGGTGTTCCCCCAACTGCAGAGTACGATTGCGGACAAGTGCGGGTATATGGCGTCGTACGTGGTTCCTGGCTTCTGCCTCGCCTATCTGTGCGTCTATGCGCTCTTCTTCTCGAAGAACGTGAACACGGACATCAAAGTGGATTGACATGGTGGAGCGCAAGCCATTTGGCCGTACCAAGAACGGTCGGGAAGTGACCTCCTACACCTTGCATGGCGAGGGAGGCCTCGTCCTTGAGGTCCTTGACTGGGGCGGGCGTGTGAACAGGATATGCCTGCCGAACGGCCGGGATATCGCAATCGGTTTCGATTCGCCCGCCGGATGGGAGGATGGCGATCCGTACTACGGATGCCTCATCGGCCGGTACGCGAACCGCATTGGCGGCGGCAGGTTTACGCTTGACGGCACGGACTATGTGTTGAAGTGCAACAATTTCCCTGGCGGGATAGGATGTGCTCTGCACGGCTCGGATGGCGGATGGCACGACAGGCTGTGGACAGCCGAGCCGTTCGAGGATGGCGGCGATGTTGGCATAACGCTTTCGCTCACCTCTCCAGACGGGGAGGGAGGATTCCCCGGTGCGGTGGAGGCGGTGGTCAGGTATACGGTGACAAGGGCGAACGCCTGGCGCATCGAGTACCGCGTGAAGGCCATCGACAAGGCCACGCCGGTCGCAATGACGCAGCATGTGTACTTCAACCTGAAGGGAGAGGCCGGCGGTTCCGTGGAGGATCACTCGCTTGAGATCAACGCCAGCCGTTATGCCCCGTATGACGCGAGCCAGGTTCCTGTCGGAGTCATTGCCGACGTGGAAGGCACACCGTTCGACTTCCGGACCCCGCACCTGATCGGCGAGCGCATAGATGCCGACAACGAAGTGCTGCGGTACGGCAAAGGGTATGACCACTGCTGGGTGCTGCCTTCTGCGGCGGATGGCGCTCGGAAGATGCAGTTCGCCGCCCGGCTTTCGCACGGCGGGGACAAGCTTGAGGTGTGGACGGATGAGCCGTCCATACAGGTCTACACGGGCAATTGGATTCCGGATGGCTATCCGGCAAAGGGGTGCGACCGGCTTTCGCCCCGGTGCGGGATAGCGCTCGAGACAGGGGCCGTTCCCGACTCCCCGAACAAGCCGCAGTTCCCGAACGTCGTGCTGCGTCCTGGCGAAGTGCGAGAGTCCGTCACGGAGTTCCGTTTTGCGTAGTTGCGCAGATGGTCCGCTGAATGGCATATGCCTGAGGTGGTCGCATCGCAAGTCTTGAAAGGATGATCAAATGAATGCAATAACGTTTCGTCAGGCCTGGGATTACGGCGGCCCGTTGATGTGGGTGCTTGCCGGGCTTTCCGTCATCGCGTTCGCGGTGTGCCTGTATCTGCTCTTTGCCCAGCGCAGAGGGGCCATGCGCTACATGCTTGAGGACATCAGGCGGTCTCGAGACCCGGCGGCCGCAGGTGGCCGCATGGCGGATCAGATGTATTCTTCGGTGGAGTGGCTTGCGGACATCGCCGCGATTGCGCCGCTGATAGGCCTTCTCGGCACCGTTCTCGGAATGTTCTCGGCATTTGGCGGAATTGCCTCCGATGTGGCCGCGAACGCGAAGCCCGTCGTGCTTGCGCAAGGCGTCTCGCAGGCAATCGTCACGACGATTTTCGGTCTTGCGATCGCAATCCCGTCGCTTGCCGCGTACGCCTATTTCCGTCGCCGCACGGCAAGGCGCGTGGCCCAGCTTGAGGGCGGCGGGCGAAGCCGCCTGCGCTGTCGATGACGTCCATGCTTGACGTCATATTCCTTCTGCTGTGCTTCTTCGTTACCGCCAGCGTGTTCTCCCAGTGGGAGAGCGAGATATCGATCTCCCTGCCATCGGCGTCTTCGGCGGAGACACCTGGTCGCCTCCCCGGCGAGGTCATCCTCAACGTCTCCAAGGAAGGGGCGGTCACGGTCAACGCAAGGAAGCTTTCGCTCGATGAATTGGGCTCACGCCTCGCGAAGGTCGCGGAGTTCTATCCCGGCCAGCCGGTGGTGATTCGCGCAGACCGCGAAACCTCCTACGACTCGCTCGTGAAGGTGATAGACACGTGCCGCACGTCGGGCGTATGGAACTTCTCCCTCGCCACGGTTGAAGAGAAGGAATGACGGCCAGTCGAGGTTCCGTTAAAGGTTGATTCGCTCCAGTCGGCACGGTACGTCTCTGCCCCGTAATCAGCACTTCGGCAAGTCGGTGCGAGGTCGCAATTTGTGGTATAATCTCTTCCACTTCAAACCACAATGAGGATCTACACATGAAGAAGAGCGCATTGCTGATGGTTGCCGCCATATGTTCGGTATGTGGCGCATGGGCTGCCGGGATTGCCGACTGGAAGGGCAAGAAGGTGGTCTTCCTTGGGGATTCGATAACCGATCCCGCGCAGACCAACCGCAATGCCGTGTACTGGCAGTACCTTCAGCGTGACGTCGGCATCGAGCCTCACGTGTACGCCGTGAGCGGATACCAGTGGGACAGGATCTATCCGATGTCCCAGAAGATGCAGAAGGAGATGGGGTCGTCCGTTGACGCGATACTGATCCTTCTCGGCACGAACGACTACAACGCCGGCATCCCGCTCGGCGAATGGTACGACGAGGTCGAAGAGGACGTGAACAGGCGCGGCAACACCATACGCTCCATTCGCCGAATCAGGAGGAAGAACATGGGGACGTTCCGGGGGCGCATAAACACCGTGATGGAATACCTCAAGACATCGTTCCCGGATCAGCAGATCGTGCTGATGACTCCATTGCATCGCGGCTACGCCAACTTCGGCGGATCGAACGTCCAGCCGGAGGAGTCGTTCCCCAACCATCTCGGAAACTATGTCGAGGAGTATGTGGAGGCGATCCGTGAGGCGGCGGACATCTGGAGCGTGCCGCTCATAGACCTCTATCGCGAGTCGGGCCTCCTTCCGGCGAATGCCTCCTATGCGAAGTTCTTCCGTGACGGTGGCCTCCAGGGCAAGGACAGTCTTCATCCGGATTCAGGGGGACATCGCCGCATGGCAAAGGTGATAGCGGCGAAGCTTGCCGCCCTGCCTCCAGATTTCAAGGACAAATAAAAGGGAGTCAAAAAAAATGAACAGTAGATCGCTCAAGGTCGCGTTGGCCTCTGTGCTTGCGCTTTGCGCCGCAGTCGCGCCGTTTTCGTCCAATGCCGCCGAAGGCAAGACGAAGGTGGTGTTCTTCTTCGACACGGAGGATTTCATACAGCCGCGCAGTGCGGACGCGATACGCGACATCGCAAACATACTTAGGGACGAGGGCGTGCGCGGCCAGTTCGCGATGATTGGATACCTCGGCAAGAAGCTTGTCGATTGGCGGCGCTTCGACGTGCTGGACGCCCTGAAGCATCATCTGATCGGCACCCAGACCCTCTACCACTCGCTTCACCCAAACATCACGGAATCCACCGACATTGAGGACTACGCCAAGGCCCGCGAGCATGCCATGAATGAGGAGTGCAGGGCGATAGGCATGCTTGAGGCGGCGACTGGAGCCGAGAAGATGTGGTGTTCGGTGCTTCCCGGGAATGGGAACACCATCGTGGCGCTTTACCTTTACGCGGATCTCGGAATCCCGTTCTTCGGCGGCGGCACGGGGGTGTATGAGGATGTCACGAAGTGCGGCGACATCTGGTACTGCAACCAGCGGCACCTGAACTACGCCTACAATCTGCCCCTTGAGAGCTTCATCCCGAACTACATTGGGATGCGCGATGTGGACAAGGAACTCGCCGTTCTCGCGAAGCAGAAGGTCGCAACGCTCTATATGCATCCGCACATGGCGGTGTGCCGCAGGCATTGGGATTTCTGCATGAAGGGCGGCAACAACCATGAGTTCGGCAAGTGGCCCTTTGCAGAGGCCCGCGACCCGCAGGATACGGAGATTTCCTACAGGCGTTTTCGCGAATTCGTGCGGAGGCTCAAGAACGACCCGCGCTTCGAGGTCACGGATTGCGAGCGGCTATACGCGGAGCAGCGTCCAAGGCGCGGGATTTGCAAGGCGGATGTGCCCGCCATCCGTTCGGCGCTCCGCAAGAGCTTCGGCCCAATACGCACCCCGGGCGAATGGTCAATCGCCGATGCCTATCAGGCTGCGGTGTCGTTTCTGCGCGGGGAAGAGTCGTTCATGCCGGGCAAGGCCTACGGTTTCCTGTTCGAGCCGAAGGGCGTAGCCTCTCGCACCAAGGTGCGAGTTGCCGATCTCAGGCAGGCCGCCGGGAATCTCGACCTTGCGGCTTTCGTGCCTCCTGAGATACCCGTCGGCGGTACGATGATCGGCCCTGCGGATTTCCTTTTTGCCGCGCTTGAAGCGATTGAGACCGGTGCGGACGAGATTACCGTTGAGCCAAGAGACCAGCTTGGCGAAATCGCAACCTACCTGCCAAAGCTTGCTGCTTGCAAGAGCTTCGCCGGCACGTGGCTATATACGCCGGAGTTCAAGGATGAATGGATCACCAGGCGGCTCAAGTGGCAGTTCTGGACGTTCCGCTACGAATGACGGGGCAAGCCGGGTTTTGGTATAATACACAGCCGTCGCACAGATATATGGTGGCGGCAAGAAGTCGACATGGAAGGTATCAGCAAATCATGCGTCCCGGTCTTGAGACACTAAAATCGCTCGGTTCAGGTTCCGCGGTGCCCACCGCCTATTCTCCGGATGTTCTGGAGTCGTTCCCGAACGCCCATCCAGAACGGGACTACTGGGTCTCGTTCACGTGCCCCGAATTCACCACGCTGTGCCCGAAGACGGGCCAGCCGGACTTCGCGACGCTCACCATTCGCTACATACCCGCAAAGTGCCTTGTGGAATCCAAGTCGCTGAAGCTGTATCTCTTCGGTTTCCGCAACCACGGAGGGTTCCACGAGGATACCGTCAATGTCGTGTATCAGGATCTTGTGGCCCTCATGAAGCCAAAGTACATCGAGGTTGTCGGGAAGTTCTCGGCTCGCGGAGGTATTACGATCGACCCGTTTGTCAACGGCGGCGTTGGCGCAAAGTACCGCAAGCTGGCCGAAATGCGTTTCGCCGCCTGGAATGGAGTCCGCTGACCGCTTGCGCGGCGCTGGGGCATGAGGCCTTCGATACATACCGTGCCGGTAAATCTTGTCGCCGATGGACGCCCTGCGCTTGTCGTCGGGTACGGCAAGGTGGGGCGGCGAAAGGCTGGATTCCTCGCCGATTGCGGCGTCGGCGTTGTCGTAGTATCCCCAGACTGCGAAAGCCTCGAGAGGGACGGCATATCGTTTGTCGGAAGGGAGTTCTCCGACGGGGATTGCGTCGGCAAGATGGTTGTGTTCGCCTGCACAAGCGACAAGCATGTGAACAGGCGCATCCTGGATGCGGCCCGCATGGTCGGGGTGCCTTGCTGCTGTGCGGACATGAATTGGGCGAACGGGGATTTTGTCACGCCTGCGGTTACGCGCTACGGCGGCGCTACCGTGGCTGTTTCGACGAATGGCGCCTCGTGTTCAAGCGCAAAGGCCATTAGGCAGTCGATAGGACAGTTCCTGAAGTCCAGGGGGGCGGGACGGCTCGCCGTAGTTGGCACCGATGACAGGCTGCTTGCGTCCGATCGCCGCGCCGGATGCCATGCGCTTTCCGGGGATAGGCGGTCAATGTCGCGCTTCATCCTTGGGCTGAAGGGCGTAGAGGGCGTGGTCGTGCTGAACACGTGCACCCGCGTGGAGGCCGTCATTGACGGCGATGTGGATGTCGCGATGGTGAGACGCATAATGGGATTTGGGGATTTGCGGAGCGACGAGTTCTTTGTCCTTGAGGAGTCGGATGCGTTTCGCCATCTCGTGAAGGTGTCCGCCGGTCTCGAGTCTGCATGGGCCGGGGAGTTCCACATAGTGAGGCAGGTCAAGGATGCGCTGGACGCGGCCATTTCGGCAGGCACCATGAGCGGAAGGCTGAAGGGCGTGTTCGATGAGGTCCTGCGCGTATCCAAGGCCGTGCGCCATGCCACCGAAGACATGCTGGACGTGAAGGAGATCGAGACGACGGCCGTCGACTACCTTGCGTCGCGGATCGACTTGCGCTCGTCCAGGATCGTGGTGCTTGGCTCGGGAACGCTCGGCACTTCCGTGGCGAACCTGCTGCGCGGGAGTGACGTTGCGGTGATACACCACGGGGACGAGATACCGGCATGCGACGCGCTTGTCTGCGCGTTGTCGGCATCCGCACCATTGGTCGTGGACAATGTCCCGGGACGGCTCGTGCTCGATCTGGGCATGCCGCCCAACTGCTCCCCCGAGGTGGGTGCGGTCTCGCTTGATGCGCTAAAGGACTGGCGCCGTACGGAGACCGGTGCGGTAGACGCGGCAATTGCGCGCGCCGATGACGTTATAGACGCGGAGATGAATGCAATGGAGGAGGCAGGCCATGGGTTCAAGTGATGGCAACGCGGCGTGGTTTGAGAGGGCGAAGAAGGTGACCCCAGGTGGCGTGAATTCCCCCGTGCGGGCCTTCAACGGGGTCGGCGGGACTCCACTTGTCCTGCGTGGCGGGAAAGGCCAGAAGGTCTTTTCGTCCGATGGCAGGGCGTACACGGACTACTGCTGCAGCTGGGGGGCGATGATCCTTGGACACGCGAATCCCGAACTTTCGGAGGCTTTGTCGAAGCAGGCGGCGCTGGGGACTACATTCGGGATAGTGACAGAGAACGAGGTGCGGTTCGCCGAGCGGCTCTGTTCGCTCGTTCCGGGCATGGAGAAGGTCCGGGCCGTCAACTCCGGGACGGAAGCGGTGATGAGCGCCATAAGGCTTGCGCGTGGAGCGACGGGACGCGACCTCGTAGTCAAGTTCGACGGCTGCTACCATGGGCATTCCGATTCCATGCTCGTCAAGGCCGGGAGCGGCGTGCTGACGGCGGGCATCGGCGGCACGTCGTCATCGGCGGGAGTGCCCGGGGATTTCGCCCGGCATACGGCATCCCTGCCTTACAACGACATTGCGTCCGCGAAAGACTTCTTCGCAAGGAGGGGCGGCGAGGTCGCGGCGGTTATAGTGGAGCCAGCGGCCGGAAACATGGGGCTTGTTCCGCCGACGGATGGCTTCCTGAAGGGCTTGCGCGACTTGACGGCCAACGCCGGAGCGCTGCTCATCTGCGATGAGGTGATAGACGGGTTTCGCTTTGCCCTGTCCACGTATTCCGCAAGGTATGCCGCCGTGACGCCGGATATCGTCACGTTGGGAAAGGTCATTGGCGGCGGATTGCCGCTCGCGGCGGTGGGCGGGCGCGCGGAGCTTCTGGACTTGTTTGCGCCGGACGGGCCGGTGTACCAGGCCGGAACGCTCGCGGGGAATCCGTTGGCCGTGGCCGCAGGACTCAAGACGCTCGAAATCCTGGAGCGGGACGATCCCTACGGAACGATGTCCGGCATCTGTGAAGGGCTTGCGGACGGCGTCGATGGCCTTGCGAGGCGGTTCGGAGTGCCGTTGCATACGTCCCGCTTCGGCGGCGTGTTCACGATATTCTGCTCGGCCGGGCCGGTCACGGATCTCGAATCCGCCAGGCAATGCGACACCGGGCTTTACGCCAAGGTTTTCCACGGGCTTTACGACAGGGGCATATACATTGCCCCTTCGCAGTTCGAGTGCAACTTCGTCTCCGCCGCGCACAGCCAGGCTGATGCGGACGAGTTCCTGTCGTCCTTCGAGGCGGCAATGCGGTCGCTTTAGGCGCAAAGCCAAGTGTGGCGAAATCCGAGGTTTGGATATCGTCAAATGTGGTATAATCTCCGGCGTTTCAAAAGGAAAGGTAGTCGATCAAATGAATAGAATTATGGTCTTTGGCGTTCTCGCCGCAGTTGTGGGCTGCTGTACGTTCTGCGAGCCGGAGCAGGCTCCCAATACGCTGTCCGAAAAGGAGAAGGCAGATGGCTGGCAGCTTCTGTGGGATGGCAAGACATCCGCCGGGTGGGTAGGCGTGAAGACGAAGTGCAAGGAGTTTCCCGACCATGGATGGCAGATGCGCAAGGGCGTGCTGACCGTCCTTCCGCGCAAGGGCATCTCGAACGGAAAGTGGATCGACCTCCCGCCGGAGGATGAGAAGCTTGGCGGCGGCGGCGACATCTGCACGGTCAAGAAGTTCAGGGATTTCATGTTCAAGTTCGACTTCCGCCTTACGGACAGCGCGAATTCCGGCGTGAAGTACTTCTATGACGAGACCAGGAACAGGGGCACCTGCGAGGAATACCAGATTCTCGACAAGGGGCATCCGGACTGGAACAAGGGCGAGGACGGCAACCGCCGCGTCGCCTCCCTCTACGATCTCATCCCCGCCAATGCCGAGCGTGTCTGCAACGGGATCGGCGAATGGAACACGGGCATGATCGTCTCGAAGGGGCAACATGTGGAGCATTGGCTGAACGGCAAGAAGGTGCTGGAGTACGAGCGCGGTTCCGAGGCGTTCCGCAAGGCGGTCGCGGAATCGAAGTACGCGACGTGGGGGACAGACGGCAACAAGTGGGGCGAGATCCCCGAAGGGCGCATCCTTTTGCAGGATCACTCCGACTCCACGGTCTCATTCCGCAACCTGAAGATCAAGGAGCTGTAAGTGGAGATTGCCTGCGGATTGTCACGAATTCTCCATGCAGGCCGATTCGTGGCAGTCCGTGGCTTGTGTCTGCCGTGGCGATGCGCCGAATCGGGCGCGGTAGACCTTGCGGAAGGCCGACTCCGAGGCGTATCCGCATAGGTTGGCGACTACCTTTATGGGACGGGATCGGTCACTGAGAAGTTCACAGGCCCGTTCGAGGCGTACGCGCTGAATCTCGTCCAGAATGGACTGACCGGTCGCCTTTCGGAAACTTAGCTCGGCAGTCCTTCGGGCTCCATTTAGCATCTTAAGGACGTCGCGGGCCCGCAGACCCTCGCAGGCCTTCTCCCGAATGAGCCTGACGGCCTGCTGGATTCTGCCGTCGAAGCACTGGCGCCGCCGCGTCGATTCTCGCCGGACAACCATCAGCGGCTGCACGACGCTGGCTTCGGGCTGGGGGTGTGGATCCCTGAACTGCTCGGCTATCAGGTGTGCGGCGAGAAATCCCATCTGCTCGTTGTCCGCCAGCACGCTGGAGAGATGCGGATGGACGCTCGTGCAGATTGATTCGTCGTTGTCGACGCCGACGAGCGCGATCTCGTCCGGGATGCCAATGCCCTCTGTTGCGCAGATGCCGCGCACATGGTTTGAGACTTCGTCGTTTGCGGCGAAGATGCCGCATGGACGCGGCAGGTCGCGCAGCCATCGTCGCAGTCTCCGGTTCCAGGTAAGCAGATTGGCCTTGTCGTCCGGGGCGAACTCGGCGCAAGTGCCGCCGTTCAGGCGGATTATGTCCCGGAAATGACGGGCGCGTTCATCCGACCAGTAGCGTGGACGCGGGAAATGCACGAAGGCGAAGCGCCGATAGCCGAGCTGCAGGAGCTCTCGTGCCGCCGCCTCCGCCGTGCCGCGCAGATTTTCGCAGACCGTGAAGCGCCTTTCTTCGGAGGCGGGGCGGCACGTGAGGAATGCGGACGGCAGATGCCCGAGGGTCCGCACGTCTGGCAGATTCGTGGTTCCGCCACTGTCGAAGACGAAGCCGTCCGCCTTCCAGAAATCGATGAGACGCCTGAGGTCGGGCGTCCGGTCGGCAGGCAGCGTGACGGTCTGCACTCGCCAGCCGTGGGCCCGCGCACCACGCGAGAAGCCGGCGCATTTCTGGACGGAGGGTGGCCGTTCGCTGAACTTGACGTAGAGTATCGTCTTCATTGCGGGCAATATAGCATTTCCGGCGACGTTGCGCAAAAGAGCCGAAAGTCCTTGCGTAGACGAACCTTTGATCAGGGCTGTAGAACCTGTTCCTTCGCCGCCTGTTGGAACTTTGTCCGCGGATTGGCACGGATTTCACGGATTTCGATTCGTGTAGATTCGTGGTCACACATTCTTCACCCTCTCCGTGTCTTCACGGACGAGAGGACGAGACGATGTCCTCAGCCGTGAGAATCAGCGTTTCACCGATTACGGACGGAACACCAGATGTGACGGACGAGAGGAAAAGCACGCGCCGAACATCCTGAGGAAACTTGTCTGGGACAGGGATTCCCTCAAACGCCCGGACGAGAGATTCGGCCTCTTGCCGTGAAAAGGCGCGATCCGACCACTTCGCTTCGCCCACGAGCGTCCGCGTTCCAGAACCGCTAACGGAAACGACATCCAGCTCGTGCGCCGAACCCTGCCACCAACGTCCCGCAGGACGCCAGTAGTCGTTCGCGCCCGCAAGAGCCGCCAACTGCGGCGAGCGGACGACGAACCCCCGCGCCAAGTCCTCCCACGCCTCGGCGAACAGCGCATTTGACTGCGTACGCCAGACGGACTTGCGAACAGATGCCGGTGCGCTGTCGAAAACGCTACGCCGAGAGGCCATGACCCTGAACCAGAATCGACAGAACGGATCGCTCACGCGATAAAGAGACTTCTTTGAACTCTTCTCGCTTTCGCCGTAGGGCGTTTCGCGGGAAATCAGTCCGAGGTCGATCAGTCGAGAAAGCGGTTTCGACAACGCCGTGGCCGCAAGTCCAAGGCGTCCGGCAATTTCGCTGACGCGCCGTGCGCCCGAACCGATGACGTCGAGATAGGGCTTCAGGCTGATTGCCGTCGGAATCTCGCTCTGGAGAATCGTCGCCGGCTCCTCGTGGAAAAGGCCAAGCGGATCCAACGCCTGTTCGTCGAGGGCCTCGTCAAGGTCACGACCATAGCGTTCGGCCGCAACCCAATACCGCGGAATGCCGCCCCAAACGGAATACGCTCGCACGACATCCAGCGGATCACGGAGCCGCAACCCTTCGCGGATGAACCCGATCGCCAGCGGCGACAGCCGGATTCGCTCGTCACAACGCCCGTAGAGAGGGGAATCGTGGTCTATGACGATCAAGGAACCTCATAGAACATTATTCCTCCAAGTATTATATCCCCGCGCATAATCTATGTGTGAATTATATCACAATCCCGTAGGACGTTTCAATGTCCCTCAGCCACACCCTTATCCCGGATTTTTCTGGCTGTGCGCCATGACGATTGGCTTTGATCG
>SAMEA104315424__coassemble_442_pt1 | contig 38136 bp, 31 predicted proteins | sample SAMEA104315424__metabat2_low_PE_034 | metagenome-assembled genome bin SAMEA104315424 (sample SAMEA104315424) | gut metagenome | biome: Monkey gut; feature: monkey-associated habitat; material: faeces | place: China | collected 2013 | reverse complement strand
AGGGTACGCGATTTCGAGCCTAAAACCGCCCTTGTCGGCGGCGAATTTGGTTTGGACTACTACGATGCGTTCGTGGGCGATGCGATGAATGTGCTGAAACCCGGTGGAGCGATCTTCCTCGAGATAGGCGAGGGGCAGGGCGAGGCCTTGCGGCACATGCTGTTCAACTATGGCTTCAGCGACATACTTATAGAAAAGGATTTCGCAAGCCACGACCGATATGCTTCGGCGAAAATGCGATCTTGACTTGAAAGGCAAGAAACATATGATGACAAATGGGATGAAGGCTGTTCTTTCAGCCATGATTGTGGCGGCGTCTGTCGGCTCTTATGCCGACGTACTGGACGTGAAAATGCTGGACAACGAGAAGTGGTGGGGGGCGGCGAACTTCTTCGGCACGAAGATGCCGTTCACGTCCGGCACCGGCCTGACGATGGATCTGCGCGATAATAATTACGACAACCAGTCGGCATCGATGCTGATATCCGACAAGGGAAGGGTAATCTGGTGCGACGATCAGGCGGCGATAAGGATAACGAACGGAACCATCACCGTCGAATGCGCGACCTCAAAGCCCATCGTGCGCCAGCCGGGCAAGACGCTTCGCGATGCGTTCCGGCATGCGTCCGGCACATGGTTCCCGTCCGACGGTAAGACGCCGGACCTGCTGTTCTTCTCCGCACCGCAGTACAACACATGGATTGAACTTACGTATCACCAGAACGAGAAGGACATCCTCGACTACGCGAAGTCGATGCTGGATAACGGTTTGCCGCCCGGTGTCCTGATGATAGACGACACCTGGCAGGCCGGATATGGCGACTGGCGGTTCGACCCTGCCCGCTTCAGCGATCCCAAGGGGATGATGGACAAGCTTCACGCAATGGGGTACAAGGTCATCCTCTGGATGTGTCCGTGGGTAAGCATGGATACGCCGTCCTTCCGCAGAATCGCATGGGGTCGCAATCCCGATGACGTCAAGGGATATCCGACGAAGGGCGGATTCCTCCTGAACGCGGACGGCAAGGCCCCGGCGGCGGCGAGCTGGTGGAACGGCTATTCGGCGCTGCTCGACTTCACGCACCCCAATGGACGCGCCTGGTTCAAGGAACAGCTTGACAGGCTTGTCCGGGATTTCGGGGCGGACGGATTCAAGTTCGACGGCGGAGCCACGAAGCACTATTCGCGCGGATACAGGTGCGCAAAAAAGGACGCCTCGAGCGGTGAGCAGGTTTTGTCTTACGCGAAGTTCGCCCTTGAATATCCGGTGTGCGAATACCGTAACACCTGGCGGTTCCAGGGGCAGCCCGTGGTGGAGCGTCTCCACGACAAGCGGCACAGCTGGGAAGACCTCCAGAAGCTGGTGCCGGACATGATTGCCGGCGGATTGCTCGGGCATCCGTTCATGTGTCCTGACATGATCGGCGGCGGCGCATGGACGGCATTCCTGCCAGGAAGCGAGTTCGATCCCGAACTATACGTCCGCTCTGCCCAGGTTCATGCGCTGTGTCCGATGATGCAGTTCTCCGCATCTCCGTGGCGCGTACTTGACAAGGACAAGCAGCAGATCATAAAGAAAGTCGTCGCGATCAGGCAGAAGTTCGCCAAGAAGTTCGTCGATCTTGCCCGCCAGAGTGGACATACGGGCGAGCCAATGCTCCGAAACCTTGAGTACAACTTTCCGGGGATTGGATACAGCGAGATATCCGATGAGTTCATGATGGGGGACGATCTGCTCGTGGCTCCAGTCGTCGGCAAGGGGCAGACAGAACGCAAGGTCGTGATCCCTCCAGGAAAGTGGGTCGCAGACGACGGCAGCGAGGTGACCGGTCCCTCGACGATTACAGTCAAGGCGCCGCTGACGCGTCTGCCGCATTTCACTCTCACAAAATAGAATTGACGGGACGAGATGCAAGAACTCACTTCTATATTGGATGGCGTAAGGAATCGGATTTCCGTTGCGTGCGAACGTTCGCACAGGAATGCCTCTGACGTGGAGATTGTCGCCGTCACAAAGACCCATGGCGCCGAAGTTGTTCGTGAAGCGTGGGAGGCCGGACTGAAGATTGTCGGGGAGAACAAGGTACAGGAAGCTATGTGGAAGCAGCCGCTTTCGGTATCTGGTCCGGAATGGCATCTGATTGGCCACCTTCAACGCAACAAGGTGCGCCATGCACTCGAGCTGTTCGAATGCTTTCATTCCGTGGATTCCATTCAACTGATCGACAAGATCGAGAGCGTCGCAGCCGAGATGGGGAAACGTCCCCGCATCCTGCTTGAGGTAAACACTTCGGGCGAGCGATCCAAGGACGGCATGAAGCCTTCGGATGTGCCGATGGCGGTTGAACACATCATGTCTAAATGCCCGTCACTGACCCTTGAGGGGTTTATGACAATGGCGCCATTCTTCCCCAAGGAGAAAATCGAGCAGACCCGTCCATGCTTCAGTGGCCTTCGGGAGCTGCGCGATGCAATGGAGGTGGAGTTCGGCGCCAAGTTCCCGCGCTTGTCCATGGGGATGAGCGGCGACTACCCGATTGCCGTCGAAGAGGGGGCCACCTGGCTGCGGCTCGGCACCGTACTCTTCGGTGAGCGGCCAAAGACCAAGCCAATGCGTGCCGTAGATGCCGGCGATGCGGGTGAATCCGGGGAGGGCGGCGGCGATTACGACCGCATACTCGATTAGGCGTTTATGGTATAATACGGAAACTATTGAAAGGTATCTGCACTGATGAAGTACGATAAAAACCATGCTCTGCTGGAATGCGAAATTCCGGGTATTCAGTCCAAAAGCGGCAAGGTTCGCGATGTATACGATCTTGGCGATAAATTGCTCATGGTCGTTACAGACCGAATAAGCGCGTTTGACGTGATCCTTCCATGCGGAGTGCCGGATAAGGGCAAGGTATTGAACCAGCTTTCGCTTTTCTGGATGGATTTCCTTGGGATGAAGAATCACCTAATCACCGCCAATGTGGATGAGTATCCGGTCGAGCTCCAGCCTTACAAGGAAGATCTTCGTGGTCGGTCGATGCTCGTCAAAAAGGTGAAGATGATCGAGGTGGAATGCATTGCCCGCGGATATCTCACCGGATCAGGATGGAAGGAGTACCAGAAGCACGGCACCGTAAATGGCGAAAGGCTCCGTGAAGGATATCAGAACGCCTCCAAGCTTGACGCCGTACTTTTCACGCCGACGACAAAGGCCGCCATTGGCGGACATGACGAGGCGATTGACTATAGGCAGACAGAGGCGCTTGTCGGGGCTGAAACCGCCAAGTTGCTCAAGGATGCGACGATCGGCCTGTACACCAAGGCGGCGGATTATGCGCTCGTCCACGGCGTGATAATCGCCGACACCAAATTTGAGTTTGGGATGGACTCTGACGGATCGCTCATCCTTGCCGATGAGGTGCTTACGCCGGATTCATCGCGATTCTGGCCAAAGGCGCTGTATTCCGTAGGAAAGAATCCTCCGTCACTTGACAAGCAATTCGTGCGTGACTGGCTCGATTCTATCAACTTCAACCATCAACCGCCGGGGCCTGTGCTTCCGGATGACGTAATCAACCGTACGAGGGAGATATACGTAAAGGCATACGAGGAACTTTCCGGCCGATCGTTCAGCTAAGTCGTTCACACATATATCGAAAATAAAAAAATAGAGGACATCAATGGGTATCTTTGATCAGGTGAAGCAGGCAATGCAGATGCGCTCGGAGGCGAAGCGCATCCAGCAGGAGATAGAGAAGATCAGTGTAGACTATTCCAACGGCGGAATTACCGTAACGGCCAAGGGCGATTTCACGATCTCGAAAATCAGCATCTCGCCGGAAACGTGGGCAGAAGTGGCGGCCGGCAAGCACGACCGTTTCGAGACAATGCTTTTCAACGTAGTCAATGGCGCCTTGAAGAGCGTAAAGAAGACAACCCAGGAGCACATGGCCAAGGTCATGCAGGCGGGGGGAATGGGCAGTCTCTTCGGCAAGTAAATGATCGCTCCGATCGAGGATCTTACGCGGATTCTCTCAAGGCTCCCAAGCCTTGGGAAACGATCCGCCTCAAGGGCGGCTCTTGCATTGCTCAAGGAGCCGGTCAGGCTTCTTGACCCTTTGTCGTGGGCGTTGAAGGCTGCACGCGATTCTGTTGTGTGCTGCTCTCGATGCGGAGCCTTTACTGTTCGGGATGAAGATCCGTGCAAGTTGTGCGTCGATGCGCTGAGGGATGGTACTGTGGTATGCGTCGTCGAGGAGCCTGCCGATATATTGCCAATCGAGGCTTCCGGCGCATTCAAGGGCAGATACCATGTTCTTGGCGGGAAATTGTCTCCTACCCATAGGATTGGTCCCGACAAGCTGCGGTTCAAGGAACTTGGCGACAGGGTCTTAAATGAACACTTTTCAGAAATCCTTATCGCCGTGTCAACGGACATAGAAGGGGATGCCACCGCCGGATATCTGGCAGAGTATCTGGCGAATATCGGTGTGCATGTGCGTGTCTCCCGACTCGCCTTCGGGCTGCCGGCTGATTCTGGCGTGTCCTATTCAGACCCCCTAACATTGCGGCGTGCGATAAACAGGCGAACTGAGGTTTAACGTGTGGAATCTCTTTGGGTCAACCAATGTCAAAAACAAATGAAAGGCTAAGACAATGCTTGTAAGCATGAAGGAAATCCTTGCGGATGCCGTAAAGGGCAACTATGCCGTGGGTGGGTTCAACTGCGCGTCCCTTGAATCAGCAATGGGCGCAATAAGGGCATCGGAGGAACTGGGCATACCTTTTGTATTGCAGCATGCGCCAGCGCATGAGAAATACATTCCGCTTGCCGTTGCCGGGCCTATAATGATCCAGTTGGCCCGTGCCGCCAAGACACCCGTGGCGGTGCATCTCGACCACGGGGATTCGATAGAGGTTTGCCTCAGGGCTTTGGCCATGGGCTTTACGTCCGTGATGTTCGATGGCTCTGCGCTTCCATACGAGGAAAACATGAAGGCTACGGCCTTCGTGGCAAAGACTGCGCATGCCCTCGGAGCCACTACAGAGGCGGAACTTGGATCGATGCCGCACAACTTCAATGGCGAACTGAATGAGTATACGCCGGAAGACTTCTACACCAAGCCTGATGAAGCTGCCCAATTCGTCCAGACGACAGGGGTTGATGCCTTGGCGATTTCATTTGGAACTGTCCATGGAGTGTACAAGACGACGCCAAGGCTCTCATTCGACGTGATAGATGAAGTCAGGAAATCCACCGGAGATCTTCCGCTTGTGATGCATGGTGGCTCCGGCCTTTCGGCAAATGACTACCATCAGGCGATAAGCAAGGGCATCCGCAAGATCAACTACTACACCTATGGCGCCCTCGCCGGCGGCAAGGCCGTATATGACATTGTGAAGCGCATCCCGGAAGGGCTTCAGTTCCACGATGTCGCGACATGCGTGACGGGCGCGATTGCCGATGACGTGAAGAGGGTGATGAAACTCTTCAAGGCTGATTGAAGCCTTGGGTTTGAGATATCCCGTCCAATGGCGGAACTGGATGAAGGACGCCGCAGAGAGGCTCAGGAGTTTCTGTGGCGTCCTCTGCATCTGTCGCAGAAGAATTCGGCGCCAGCCCAGGTAGTCTCCTCTTCACGGCCACACTGCTTGCAGATGCGCTTGACCAGCTCCCGCACAAGCCTTATGTCCGCCGCATGGTCTTCCAGGCATATTGGATGGAAGTCACCAATGCGTGGCTCGGTAGAATCGGAAGGGGGATGCCGGTCTCCGACAAGCTGCACACGCTTCCCCAATGATCTGGCCCGGCGAATTGCCGGAAGCAGGTCAATGCTATCGCTTACTATTATGGCAATGTCCATTACGCACGGAAGGGACGAATAGTACACTATGTTTGTCGCCATTGAGACATCGACCCAACTGCTTCCGGCCGAGCGGACATCCTCTGGCATCACGTCAATCTCGTGGATATTCGTGTCGTAGCCGCATGTCCGGTCTAGAAAGTCGTAGAAAGAATATTGCTTTGACGTGTTGTAGCCAGATCGGGAAGAGGGGATTGTCCCGAAATAAAGGGTCTTCACAAGCGAAACATCCTCATCAATGGCATCTGCCACATCTTCGCACAGCATACGCGGCAATTTGGCATAGTCAATCTCGAAGTTGTTTTCGCCAAGTTTCGTGAAAAGGGCCGTTCTGTACTTGTAGAGCCATCCTCCATCAATGAAAACAATCGCCTTTTCCGACATATGCCCTCGTTTTCTGTCTATTGCGACTTTTTAGGGGTCTCAAGGAGAAACGGAACTTCGTCATCGTCATCACTGTTGAAATATGTGACAGGCTTCAGGTCTGGTATCTTTGCATTTGGCTTTTGTTCAGACGCCTGACTGCGCACACCGGCCGAAGGCTGCGTTTCACGCAGGGTCTGCCTTTGCTGTGATGGCTGAGGTTGCGCGGCGGTAGAAGGGTATTGCGCTTCGTCCCTTTGGCTGTAATATTCGGGATACAACCGCCTAAGATGCCGTTCCTTGGCCGCCTGGGCATCCGCCTCCTTTTTGGCCCTGGCCCGTTCTTTCTGCAATTCCTTCCGTGCCTTTTCGAGTTCAGCGACACGCTCCCTGTCTCGGGCATCGGCAATTGCCTTAGCCTCTTTCTGTTGCTGTTCGTAGGCAGTCTTCATCGACGCCTGTTCACGTTCAAGCCGCTCGATTATGGGCTTGATCATGTCCTGCACCGATGCCGTCGAGACATGGGGCTGGATGACCGTCTGTTGCGGAACGGCCATTTCCCGGTGGCGTTCGCTCAATGCGTAATCAAGCAGCCGGTCGGACAAGGCCTGATTCCTGTTGACCACGGTCGTGAGAATCAGCACAAACGTAACGACAACCACGACGAGCAGGATTATGAAGAACACGCTCAACCCAAGCATCCTTTTCCGGGCCTTGGCCTGTTCCGCATCTATGTATTCCTGAAAAGCCTTGAGTACAGGGAAGTCGTTAGAACCCTCAGAAGGCACTATGCTTAACGTACTGTCCATAGTTTACATAACCCCCATTATGCGCTGCGCGTTGCACGGAGATTCGCAAGCTCCATCAGATGTCGATAGAGACATCGACATCGTCTTTCGCCGCGCTTGAGACGTCGGTCTCTTCCTTTTCCTCGGTGACTTTCCACGCGCTTTTCTGTCCTGTAGGCAGATAGCGATAATAAACCATGAGCTGGAGTGCCACGTAGCATGTAGGCGCAATCGGCTGTGATCCGATGTGCATATCCTCGCATTCCCAATAGCCCAGTTCTTGCGGCATCCCTGTATGGTCAAGGTACTTGCCGGCAATCTTGCGCTGCCCGCGCTTGTACACGGCCTTCATCCTGGCGTTCCACTCGAACCAACGCTTGTCGCCTTCGTAGTAGTTGAAGAAAACCATCGTAGCCCAGTAGTTGGCGCGTGTTGGACAGCACGAGATGTCCGTTGTCGATAGCGTCGGCGGCTCCCATTCATCCATCAGGATGCCAAGCGTCTTGTCGATTACTGGATTGTCTCCAGCCCCGACATACTGCATGCCTACCACGCCAAGCATGTAGTGCCACATCATGATTCGCGGATAGTTTGCGGGCGGCGGACCGTAGTAGGCGCTCGAAAATCCGCCGAGCTTCTTGTTAGCCTGATGCAGAAAGCCCTCCCTGAGCTTGTCAAGGGCATACTTGAGGTTTGGGATGTTGAACTTCGAGAGCTGCGCCGAACGCAGGGCCATCACGTAGAACGTGAGTTTCGTGAGATCCTTCGGCTCAACATTCTTCGACCCGTCCTTCCAAGGCCCCCAAATAGTCCCCTTCATCTTGTCGGCAAGGTCGTTGAGCGACTGCTCCACGATCTCCCGGATGTTTGGGTTGCGAGAAAGGCCATAGGCCTCGGCGAGAGCCGCAAGGGCGATTGCATCCTTGTAGCGGTTTCGCATGAGGTACTCAACCCCCTTCCTCACCGTGTCCCCAAATTCAGGATCGCCACCAGGCTTGATGCCGCGGGAAAGGTAAGTGAGAACCACAAAGCCCGTCATGTTCAGCGAACCGCTGCGCCCAGCCCAGCTGCCGTCCGGCCTTTGCTGGGTCTTAAGCCAGCGCAATGCCCTCATCACGCAGCGTTCAGTCTCCGCATCGCCGCCAAACTTGGCCAAAGCCTTTGCGCGGGCACCGGCGGAACGCGCCGCCTGAAGCGTGGTGCGCATTTTGACCGGAGCGACGACGTCCATTACGGCATTGGGCGCATCGACCGTAGGCGCGGACGTATCAGAGGATGGCGCAACGACATCGGTTGGCGTCGCCAGATTGTTCAGCGACGGGTTGGCGATTGCGTTCATCACCTCGGTCTCGATCGCCGCCTGATCGGTACTCTGATCCTGCATATCCTCCATCTCTGGCGGCGGATCGTCAAGGCTTACGTCGTCCTCCGCCTTTGCGACATTGATATCCGTCAGATCCCTGTTGGACTTGTTCGGCACCGAACATACGAACAGGATCGCAATGAAGATCAGCGGTATTACGATTGCCCCTACCGGAGCGAGAAGCCGCTGCATCTCTATGAGGGCCTCCTTGTACTCGCGCGATCCCGCTGGCGCCTTTAGACCGCGGAGAAGCATCTTTATTCGGGAGAAGAACGTCGGAGTCTCGAACTGCTTCTCTATCTCCTCGAGCCTGGATTCCTCGAACTGGAGTTCCTCCGCCACTTCCTGATCAAGCTCTGGTTTGTCGTCGCTCACTTGCGGCCTCCCTTCTTCACGGATTTCCTGGACGTGGAATTGGCATTCGAGGCATCTCCCCCCTTGCCGCCGCCCGCCGTGGTCAAAGCCCCCGGGACATTCCCCGACTTCTTTAGGACATCAAGGTCCCCGTTGAATACGACGTCGATCCCGATGTTTCCGATGCGGGACACGAGACCACGCCTGTTGCTTCCCTTGACCGACAGGAGAATGTCGTTCTTGCCATACAGCACCGTACCGGATGGTATTGCGTATATCTGCGATCCGGCGCGTTTCTTTATGACCTTCAGCGGCTTGTTGTTCAGGCTCACGTCTACGTCCCACCCGCTTGGTATCTCCATGATGGTCGTGAGGTAGCACTTCGGAAGCTTGCGCTCTGCCTTGAGCTTGTCCATATCGTCCCAGACGTAGATCTCGTACTTGGCCGTACCCTTTATCTCGCTTGGGCCGGACGTGGTCAGGATCTGGCGCTGAAGCGGCGCGTACCTGAGCATGTCCTTCACGAAGCGCGAGGTGCGAAGCCTGTAGTTCACGAAATAGCGCTTGTTCTCAAGGCGAATCTTTTCCTGCTCCGGCTGGAAAAGGCGGGGATCCGTGTAGTTCCACCAGCTATCCCACCATTCCGTGCGCCCGGATGTGTACATGATCCCCTTCGCCCCCGCAAGACGCGCTTCCGTGACACGGGCCCGATAGACCTCCGGCACCTGCCTCGGCATCCTCTGGTCGTCCTCGCGTCCGCCCTCGTCGTTGTACGAGTAGATGCGGGAGTTCTCCATGGTCGCGTAGAAAGGCACTCCGCACTTCTTGGCGAATTCGCCGGACTCGCTCCAGCGGTTCATCTCGCTGCCTCCGAAGAAAAGCAGATCGACGAGCTTCTGCTCAAACCAGACCTGAACATCCATGCCTGCATCCTTGCAGGCCTGCTGCGAATCGGGGATGCGAATGGCCAGCAGCACCCCTTTCGACTTTGCCGCCGCAGATATCTGCGCCATCATCTCCGTGACGAGCTGGCGCTGCGAGGCACTCGCGACGCCACCCCACGCAACGCTGCGGAAGAGGCACGGGAAGCGACAGAAGTCAACCATCAGGCCATCGATATCGTAGCCCTTGATTATCTCCGTTGCTATTGCGGCAAACTTTGCCCGCACCTCCGGCTGGTTGTAGTCGACAAGGCACCAGCTGTTGGCATACGGCGGGAAGTTATCCTTCAGGCCCTTGAGCGGAGGCGTATCCTTCTGAGACCCCATGAGCCAATCAAGGTGCTTCGCCTTGAATGAGTTGAACATGTAGTTGTCGACCAGATACGGCGGCGGCGGCTTGAGCGGATTGTATCCGGACTGAAGGAACGTGTCGTTTACGCAAAGGCCGACAAAGAACTCCTTCTTGTGCTTCTTGCGGACAAATTCGCTCATTGCCGATATCGGGTCGCTGGCCTTCCCCGCCTTCTTTATGTCCTGCAGCGCATTCCTTGTGCCCGAAAGCCACGAGGATCCGGCCGGCTGCGCCATCTGCGGCTCGTTTGACGGAACGTGTACGGAAAGATTTGCGAAGTTCCCCATGGGGACGTACACAAAAGTATCGGGCTGTATTGCCGCCCCCATCGCCTTGGCGGTGATGCCGTCCATGATTCGCTTGGGATTTTCGAAACCATTTATGAGGGCTTCCGTGCTGTACGGGAGCGACTTCGGCCATAGGACGGGGACCATGTCGTAATGATAGAAAATCACGTCGCGCTTCCGGTTGACATCTGCCGCAAACATATTTAGCGCCGCAACCGCCGCGAGACCGAAGAGAGTTTTTCTCATATATATCATCTCCGCTTTTTTCAAACGCCCATATTGTATCACAACTCAATAAATTGGGGGGAAACTTTTTATGGTATAATTCTGACCATGGAATACGGTGAAACACAGCCTTTGGCGGCTCGCATGCGTCCACGGACAATTGATGAGGTTGTCGGGCAGGATCACATATTGGGCAAGGGAAAATTGCTTAGGCGTGTCATCGAGGCAGACCGCATCACTAACATAATCCTTTTCGGTCCGCCCGGATGCGGCAAGACGACGCTCGCCGAGGTGATAGCGAGGACGACCAGGCGGAACTTCGTAAGATGTTCCGGCGTGATATCGAATGTCGCGGAAATCCGCAAGGTCTGCGACAGAGCCCGTACGGAACTTGGCGGGCCAGGCACCATACTGTTCGTCGATGAGATACACAGGTTCAACAAGGCGCAGCAGGATGTACTCCTTCCGTACGTGGAGGATGGCTCTGTGGTGCTGATCGGGGCGACGACCCATAATCCGTCGATGTTCGTAAACACCCCTCTCACGTCCAGGTCTCTTGTGTTTGAGCTGAAGCCACTTGGCCCGGAGGACGTGGCCACCCTTCTCGACAGGGCCTGTTCCGACAAGGAGCGAGGGTACGGCGACTACCCTTCCGTGTTTGATTCGGACGCAAAGCGCTTTCTCGCCGAGATGTGCGACGGAGATGCCCGACACGCGCTCACGGCCCTTGAGATCGCATTCCGGTCAACTCCGGCCTCCGATGACGGCATGATCCACCTCACGCTGGAGGTTATCGAGGAGTGCATCCAGAAAAGGCTTGTCCAGTACGACAAGAAGGAGGACGGGCACTACGACACCATTTCCGCGTTCATAAAGTCGGTGCGTGGCTCTGATCCGGATGCCGCCATATACTGGCTCGCGAAGATGCTTGTGGCCGGGGAGGATCCTCGCTTCATTGCCCGACGCCTCGTGATCCTCGCCTCGGAGGACATAGGCAACGCCGATCCGCGAGGCCTGACAATCGCCGTAAACGCATTGCAGGCCGTGGAGTTCATCGGCATGCCGGAAGCCCGCATTTCGCTGGCACAGGCAACCACATACCTTGCAACCGCTCCAAAGTCAAACCGTTCCTACGCGGCATTGGATAGCGCAATGGCCGATATCCAGTCCGGTGCGGTGCAGCCCGTCCCCGAACATCTCAAGAATGTGCACGTGAAGGCAATCGGCAAGGACAGGTCAAAGGACTACATCTACCCTCACGACTTCCAGGATGCCTGGGTGCGGCAGAGCTACCTCAAGATCCCGAAGAAGTACTACACCCCTTCCGACCGTGGCTACGAGGCGACCATCGCACAACGCATGACCGCTTTGGGCGGAAGGGCGTAGCTCCCGGCTAAATCCCTTCGCCGCAGGCCTTTCTAAGCAGTTCGCGGTTCTTTTCGCCAAGTTCGGGCTTCTTCTTGAAGGACGCGACGAGCGCCGTCTCGAGGTTTTCCCCGGAAAGCCCGGTGAGGCCGAATTTCCTGAGTGCCGCAAGCATCATCGTATTGGCCGCCTTTGGTACGCCGAAATCCTCGGCCATCTTGATGGCAGGCCAGCGATAGAGCGTGACGCCCCTGGGCGGCTCGAAATTTAGCGGCACGGATTCGTCCACCACGATGGCCCCACCCTCCTTGACGTCGTTCGCGAAGCGCTCGTATGCCGGCTGGTTCATGCATACGAGGACATCCGGATGCTCCACCGTAGGAGCCCCGATCGCGGTACCAGAAATCACCACGGAGCAGTTGGCGCTGCCGCCGCGCTGCTCCGGTCCGTAACTTGGGAACCATAGCGTGTGCCTCCGCTCAAGGCGAGCCGCTTCCGCTATGCAAAGACCAAGCGACAGCACCCCCTGTCCGCCATAGCCGGCGAACTTGAAGCGCCGTTCCGGCACGTTCGGCGAATCGATCGCCTCCGGCACATGATCGCCCTCGTCAAAGAGCTCTGCGCAGGAGCGTTTCAGCGGAACTGAATGAATGGCCAGCGATTGCGATTCGGGATGCTTGACCGGCTCGATGCCGCTTACGCCCTTCTCGACGTCGCGAAACGTTCCGAGGGGGAATTCGCGCTCCATCTCGTTCATGCAGAACTTGGCCGCGACGTCCGGAGACATCCTGAAGTTTGTCGGGCATGGCGCAAGTATCTCAAGCAGCGCATACCCCTTGTGGTTCCGCTGGATGTCAAACACGCGACGTATCGCCTGCTTGCACTGCATGATGCGCCTGGTGTCGGCGACCGAAACCCGGGCGATGTACACGGGCGCCTGCAGCTGGCTGAACACTTCGCAGACATGAAGTGGATGTCCAGTCAAAGACGGGTCTCGCCCAAAAGGAGTGGTTGTCGTCTTCTCGCCCTCGAGCGTCGTCGGGGCCATCTGCCCGCCGGTCATTCCATACAGCGAGTTGTTTATGAATATGCACCCGAAATGCTCGCCCCTGCTTGCCGCCTGGAATGCGTTGTTGAAGCCGATCGCTCCGAGATCGCCATCCCCCTGGTAGGCGATCGTAACGGACTCCGGACGAGCCCGGCAGACGCCTGTCGCCGCTGCGGAGGCACGCCCGTGCGCCGCAGACACGTGGGCCGCGTCCCAATAGTAGTACGTGAACACGCCGCAACCTACCGGATCGACGAAAATGGTGTTGTCCTGAAGCCCAAGTTCGGCGCAAGCCTCCGCTATCAGCTTGTTCACGATGCCATGGCCACAGCCTGGACAGTAATGGGTTGTTCGCGCGTGCGGCTTTCCGCTGCGCGGAAACTCACGATACATTCCCTTTTGCTCGATCATGCTCATTTTGGCTTTCCCGCAATCTTCCTAGAAAGTTGACGATGTGGACACCTCAATTCTTGGGCCAGTACCTGTCCGTGAATTTGGACGGTATGCCAACCTCGCCCTTCTCGAAGCATTCGGAAAGGATGCGCCATCCGAGGTCAAGCGCGTCCACAAGCTCGATGTTTACGGAAAGATCCATCATCTTGCGCTCGAACATGTCCCCGTATTTCAGGAGTTTCTGGTCCCAACCGCTCATCTTGAATCCCATGGACTGCTTCTCGACCGCTTCCTTGTAGGAGGCGTAGAGCTTGATCATGGCATCCATGATAGTGCGGTGATCCTCCCTCGTCGTGTTCGCAAGCCGGATCGCATCCCTGTCGGACAAAGCATCCGCATTCTCAATGCCCTTGCCATCAAGGAACTTCCGGTCGGAAGGATCCACTCCCTTGTTCACCTGCTGCTTGAGACGGCTGAGCGAACCGAACGGCTCGATCCTTCCGTTCCGCAGGTAGAACTGCCCTTCCGTTATGTATCCAGTGTTGTCCGGAACGGGATGGGTCACGTCATCGCCGGGCATCGTCGTTACGGCAAGTATGGTGATCGACCCTGCGCCATCGAAGTCCACGGCCTTCTCGTAACGCGCCGCAAGCTGCGAGTAGAGGTCTCCCGGATAGCCGCGGTTGGATGGAATCTGCTCCATGGTTATCGCGATCTCCTTCATGGCGTCGGCGAAGGACGTCATGTCCGTAAGCAGCACCAGCACATCCTTGCCCTCAAGGGCGAACTTCTCCGCGACAGCAAGCGACACATCCGGCACCAGCATGCATTCCACAGTCGGATCCGCAGCCGTGTGGACAAACATGACCGTACGCGCAAGTGCGCCCGACTCGTCGAGGGTGCTGCGGAGCTTCAGGTATTCGTCGTACTTAAGCCCCATGCCGCCGATCACGATCACGTCGGAGTTGGCCTGGAGGGCGATGCGGGCGAGCAGTTCGTTGTACGGTTCGCCTGCCCGCGCGAAGATCGGAAGCTTCTGCGACTTGACCAGCGAATTGAAGAGGTCGATCATCGGTATGTTGGTGCGCACCATCTGGTTGGGCATTATGCGCTTCGCCGGGTTGACGGACGGCTGCCCGATCGGGGATGGGTCGTCATCGATCTCCGGCCCGCCATCCCTCGGCACACATGCCCCCGTGAAGGCGCGGCCCAGCAGCTTGTGCGAGAACGGCACCTTCATGGTTTCGCCGAGGAACCGCACCTTCGCCGCAGTGTCCACGCCACGCGCTCCGGCGAACACCTGGAGCGTCACGTTGGGGCCGTCGAGCTTTATGACCTGGGCGAGCGACACGCCGGCGCGTGATTCGATCTCGGCGATCTCGTTGTACTTCACACCCTCGGCCCGAAGCGTCGCCACGCTTCCAGACAGCGCATCGATCTTGTGGTAGACTTTGTTGTTGAACATCGGTTATCGCCTCTGCTGAGCGATTTTGCCCTCAAGGGCGTCCGCAAACAGGTCTACGCCGCTGAGGTTCTTCTGGAGATTCTCCTCGCTGTCGCACGAAGCCCAGGGAGCCATCATGAATCCAAGGAGATGCCTGTCGGAGATCACCTCGCGGCCGAGCTTGACCAGTTTGCCGATCACGTCGTCGGCGCCGACGTTCTCCTTGCGGCGCTTCCAGCCGACCCAGTTCGTGCCGCACGGGATCTGGTCGAATCCCGCCGCCTCCAGATCCCAGAATTCCTTGAGCCGCTTGTGGTCGGAGGTCTTGTTCTTCGATAGATCGAATCCTCCGTAGCTCTCGTCGTAGTACCAGTTGCTCTGCACAACGCTCTTCGGACACCTCTTGAAATAGTCCGGATGATCCCATCCATAGTCGCTCCACACCCATGGACGGCATCCGCAATCCTCCGTGCACCTGACCGTGTAGAGGAAGTCGTGCCACCACATGTCCCCTGTGCGCATGACGAAGTAGTTGCGGTTCCCCGAATGGCTTGTCGCCTCTTCGTCAAATCCAAGGTGGAAGAACCTTGGCGTCTCGAACACCTCCGCCACGTCGCGGATCACATCCCTTACGACCTCATAGTACTTTGGCAGGGTGAGCATGCGGTGGTAGTGCTTGAGCCACCCGTCGTGCGTTGCAGAGAAATTCAGCTTGGGGATCGCCTCGATGCCCATTCCACGCAGACGGATGATCTCGGAACGAAGCTTGTCGGGAGTCCAGCTGCCCTCTATCGCGAGTTCGGGATGGCTGGGGTACACGAGGCCTTCGCCGATGTCAATGACGAGCATGTTGAGTTTCCTCTCCGCCATGCGCCGGGTCGCACGGTCCCACAATTCGTCACGGTTGCGGAGCTTGAGGTTGGGGACGTAGCCGTCGTGGATCCTCGCAGTGGCGTTCAGGTCGTCCGGGAGCCACTCGCACCACATGTTGTGCCCGAGGTGGAGAAGGAATGCCTTGATCTTGCCGGAGCCAGTCCACTGCGGGATCGCCTGTCTGGTCGCGCATCCCGCAACGGCGGACGCCGATGCCGCGGCGGATAGTCTCAAGAAATCACGTCTGTTCATGCCAAGTCCTTTCTTCTGTATGAATTGCTTCCGTTTAGTTTATCAAAAAGCCGCTTCCGTTTTCAAGCGTACGCATGTGTCCACATTCACTTTTTCGCTGCGATCGGCGGCGGCGGCAAGACGCCGCGCTCCATGAACTCGCCGACTATCTGGCGCACCTCGGTGTCGAATCCGCCATTGACGATCCACCTGAGGTAGTTGCGCTCGTTGGCCAGCAGACTCGCGAGCTTCATGCCTTTCTTCTTGCCGAAGTTTATGCACCAGGCGCCGTCTATCCACCTTATCATGCCCTGACGGTCCGCGTTCATCGGGTCGTGCGGCACGAGGTACTCGTCCATATCCCCCGACGTCTTCGGGAGATCCGGGTACTTCACCATCTGCGCCTTGAGGACTTCGGCCGTTGCCTTGGCGTCGGCCTCTGCGCCATGGGCGCCCAAATGGTCGCGACCGAGGTAGAACCTCACTGCTGCGGTCAGGTCGCGCGGCTCCATCCTGTGGTAGATGCGCTGCACGTCGATGTGCCGCCGGCGGGATGCGCCGAAGTCGCGCCCCACGCGCGCAAACTCCTCCTCAAGGCACGGGATGTCAAACCGGTCTGCATTGAATCCCGAAAGGTCGCATCCATCGAAATACGAATATATCTCGTCCGCCTTTTCGCTGAACGTCGGGCAATCCTTCACGATATCGTCGGTAATGCCGTGTATCGCCGTGGTTTCTGGCGGGATCTTGACCGTAGGGTTGAGCAGCCAGGTTTTGGTCTCCTCGCGCCCATCTGGGTACAGCTTTACGGCGGCAAGCTCGATTATGCGATCCTGGCGCGGATTGACGCCGGTCGATTCGATGTCGAACACGACAAGCGGACGGTCCAGTTCAAGCTCAAGTTTCATCGCTTCTCTTTTTCCCCCTGATTTCGGGCGCAGGCGGCTTGTTGTAGACCCGCGAGTGCGGCGGGATCGATTCCATCAGCCACACGTTTCCTCCGATTTCCGAATCGTGGCCAATCACCGTGTCGCCGCCAAGGATCGTGGCCCCTGCATAAATCACCACATTGTCTTCCACATTGGGATGGCGCTTGTGTCCCTTCATGAGGATACCGGTCTTCTTGTCCTTCGGGAAGCTGATGGCCCCAAGTGTCACGCCCTGATAGAGCTTCACGTTCTTTCCTATGACCGTCGTCTCGCCTATTACGACTCCAGTGCCGTGGTCGATGAAGAAGCCTTCGCCTATCGTCGCCCCGGGATGGATGTCGATCCCCGTCTTCGAGTGCGCGATCTCGCTCATCACTCGCGGCAGGATCGGCACCTTCTGCAGATACAGCTCATGCGCGAGCCTGTGTACCGTGACGGCGTACAGGCCCGGATACGAGACCACGACCTCCATCCGGCTTGTGGCTGCCGGATCGCCTTCATATGCCGCCTGTACGTCGGAATCCAGCGTGTTCCTGATCGATGGGATCTTTGCGATGAAGTCGGACACCACAGCCCGGTTGTCGGCATCCGGCATCAGACAGGATACGATGTCCTCCAGCTCCGCCCTTATTGCGCCGATGTTGGCCTCGGGAGTGTCTCCCGTAAAGCCGTGCAGACAGGGGTGAAGTACGGCCAAGCACCTGTCAAGTATCGCTGATGTCCTCTCTGGCAATGTCATAGGTTCGTATTATACCATTTCCGGCGGATCATTTGCGCCAGCCATGGCGATCGGCAAAATCCATGTAGCAAGACCAATCGTAGGGCGTGAGGTTGTGCTTTCCAGTCCTCAGGTGGTAGGATATGCACCCTTCCTGAAGCGGGGTTTCCGCAGACGGGAACGAATCCGACACCAATCCCCTCTTGCCGTACAGCTCCCACGCCGGGGAGGCTAGCACCCCGCTGAAGTATTCGCCCTCCTGCCCTGCCCACACGTCCTCCGTGGCGGAGGCTATGCATACGAGCCGAGGCGCCATGAGCGCGATGAACTCATGCTGGTCGACGCGCCAGTCCAGTTCGGAATACACGCATTGCGTGTAGTTGGCGCAGAACCAATACGGGAAGGAACGCATGATCTGGACCACATGCTCCGACTCCGGAAGATCGATGTGGTTCAGCTTCGCCCCCGAGCATCCCGAATCATTGGAACACGCCATGGCGAACCGCTTGTCGTATACGCCCGCCACAAGCGCCGTCTTGCCGCCTCGAGAGTGTCCGACAACGGCAACGCGGCTTGCGTTCAAAAGCGGCTCCGTCTCGATCCAGTCCATTACCCGGCTCGCCCCCCAGGCCCAGGCGGAGAGCGTACCCCATCCGTCCTTCGGAGACTGCGTACTCTCCACGTCGCGGAACGCCGCGAAGACGCCCTTCGTGTTGCCTGTGTTCCTGTCTGGCGCGATATCTCCGTTCCAGAAAGCGATTGCCGCATAGCCGCGATCGACGATTTCCTCCGCCGGCCAGAACCCGCTCTTGGCGCTGCGCGTTGGATCGATGTTCTCGTCTGGGTTGCGGTTGCAAATCAGGAGAAACGCCGGGACTGGCTTGTCCTGACGCGGAATGAACGCCGTGAACACGAAAGACCCTCCGCCATACGGACCCTTGTACGCCACCCGGATGCGCTTGCGCAACGCCTTGCCACCCATCATCACGGCATCCGGCTCCGCTTCCTCAAACGAGAGCGCCGCCGGACGCTCCACCGGCCTTCGGCCATATTCCACCGAGGTGAACTCCTCGAGGAGTTCCGGCGCCCTTACCTTCTCCCATTGCGCCACCGTCTCAACCTTCTTCCCGTCGAAAGTCGTCATAAGTTCAGGCACGTCAACAGGCCTTTTCTCCAAGGCCGATGAAGCGTAGCACACCGCCGTTCCAAGTGCGAACGCAAGCAATCTTCTCGTACACATAATTCATTCTCCTTTTCGTTGAAAGTCTCCTTTGGACAAGGCAGGCGCAAGGGGCTACATTTCTGACACCGTGAGAAGCGAGCCCGGCGCGAGGAACATGTCAAGCTCAAGCAGGTCAACCGGCGCGATTCGTATGCCAAGGGCGGCAAAACGCGAGCGCGGCCCCTCGTCGGACTTGCTTGTTATGGGATAAGCACCGGGGGCGCAGCCGGACTTCGTCGTGACGTAGTACCTCTTGAACAGCTTGCCGCCAAGCGAAAGATCCGCATAGCGCGTCTGCTTGTGGACCACAAGCGCAGCCCGGGGAAACTCCAGTACGCGCAGCTTGCGCCCCGGCTCCGGCTCGACTCCTGGCGGGAGGTCGTTGAGCCTTCGTATCGCCGCGACGGTCGAACCGTGTTCCCTGGCTATCCGATGGACTGTCTGGTTGCGGCGCACGACGGTTTCCTTGACCCAAGGCACGGGATTGCCGGAAAGTATCCGCTCCATGTTCAGTGCGCCGAGCCGACGGGCCAATTTGTCGTCCAAATCGGCCATTGATGGCTTCTTGCGCAGCTTCTCAATGGTATCTACGGCTATCTCAAGCTCCCCAAGGCGCTCGGCATCCGCCAGACGCATCAGCAGCGTCCGCTCAAGCTGCGGACGCCCGGAAGCGTTTCGCGCCCACGACTCAGCCTGCCTTGCCGCCGCAGACAGCTGTACATGGACGGGATTGCCCCTCTGCGATTCTCCACCACCGGCACTTCCGTCCGATGCCGGAACCGCCAGTGCCTGCGAAACGACACCCGGCGGCACTGGCGTACGGACGTCATCGCCGCCCTTTCGCCTGAAGCATCCGCGTGCCGATGTGAACGACACCAGCACCGCAACGGCAAGCACGGCGCACACGGCCCACTTCCACCCGCCAGACGGGTCGCCATCGCGGTTGCTGTTGTATTCGATCACCGTTCCGAGCAGGTGCGAGTCGGGACCGATCGAACGGAACTTTCTCCGCTCGAACCCCATCGGTCACTTGGCTGAGGATTCGGTCTTGGCGCCGTCGTCGGCCAAACCGGCAACGGAAGACCGGGCGACCTCGACCGACACTCCCGAGGCAATCTCGATGAGGAACGTCTTTTCCCTGCATTCCTTGATTGTGCCTATGAGACCGCCCGCGAAGACGACTCTAGCGCCCGCGCGAAGCTCCTCGATCATCTTGCGGCGCTCCTTCTCCTTGCGCTGCTGCGGACGTATCATCATGAAGTAGAAGATCGCGAATATGAGCAGCATCGGCACAAGCATGCCCATTCCGCCGCCCTGCTGGGCCGTTGGCTTCGCCGCTTCCTGTGCGGCCTGCGCAAAAAGAACAAGTGAGTTCATGTTTCGTATTCCTTTGTTGTTTTCATGTCCCGGACTGCCCGGCGGCAGTTGCGGACGCGATGTCTTTGTTTAAGAACCTGTCGGCGAACGTGCCGTCAGAAATCGATTCGCGCATGTCGCGCATCACGCTGAGCAGACAGTGTATGTTGTGTATGGTGAGCAGCCGCACCCCAAGTATCTCGTCCGCACTCAGGAGATGCCTTATGTATGCGCGCGAGAAGTTCCTGCAGCAATAGCAGTCGCAGCCATCCTCCACAGGACCGAACTCCATGGAGCGTGAGGCGGCCTTGACCGACAGGTTCCCGTTCCTCGTCACCGCCGTGCCGTGACGGGCGATCCGTGTGGGCAACACGCAGTCGAACATGTCTACGCCACGCGCAACGCACTGCGCTATCTGGCGGATCACGCCAAGCCCCATCACGTACCGGGGCTTGCCGTCCGGCAGAAACGGCACGCTCGCCTCGACGGCCCGGTACATCTCCTCTTCCGGTTCGCCAACGGACACACCGCCAATCGCGTAGCCTGGAAAATCCATCTTCACGAGCTCTTCGGCGCAATGCCTCCGCAGGTCGGCATAAACACCTCCCTGCACTATCCCGAACACCTGCTGGCCTTCCGCGTGCGGAGCCTCAAGCGACATCCTGGCCCACGCGATCGTCGTATCTACGCTCTTTTCCGCGCGCGACCTGTCACATGGATACGGCAGGCATTCGTCGAACGCCATCGCGATGTCGGACCCTATGACGCGTTGCATGTCCATGGACTCCCTCGGCCCCATGAAGAACTCGTGGCCGTCAATGTGGGAATTGAACACAACGCCATCAGGCGTAAGCTTGCGGATCTTCGCGAGCGAAAACACCTGGAAGCCGCCGGAGTCCGTAAGGATTGGACGTTCCCATCCCATGAACCTGTGAAGCCCACCCGCCGCCGCCAGGATTTCCTTGCCCGGACGGAGGAACAGGTGGTATGTGTTTGACAGGATTATCCGCGCATCCTCCGCGAGAAGATCGCGAGGCTCCAGCGACTTCACTGTTGCCTGCGTACCGACAGGCATGAACACCGGAGTCTCGACATCTCCATGCGCAAGATGCAGCACGCCTCGGCGAGCCTTGGTCGCCGCATCGCGCGCAATGACGTCAAATCCGCCTATTTTGTCCGTTCTCTGCACGGTATCAGTGTCGCATGAAGGCTATTCGGCCTTCTTGGCGGGATCGACGCCCATCCGCTTCAGGACGGCATCGGTGACTTCAAGTTCTGGCTTCGCGAATCCGCAGGCCGCGATATCCACTATCAGGTCGTAGCCCTCGGACTTTGCGAACTCGCCGATCTTCGCCTCGACATCCCTCTTCTCGATCTTGAACAGTCTCTGCTGAAGGTCGGCAAGCTCCTCCTGGAAGCGCTGGTCGTCCGCCCGCATCTCCTGCTGTGCGGCATAGGCCTTGCGCTGAATGCCTTCCCACTTCTTCTGGAGATCAGCCTTCGCGCCTGCGCTGAGCATCGGATTCCTGCTGTCGGACTGCACCTTGGCCCCTTCTTCCATCAGGCTTTTCATCTGCTCCTGATGGGTCTCCATCTTCTTGCGGTAGTCGTCTGCGGTCGATTTAACGAGCGTCTTGTTCGAGGCGTGGCTCGGATGGTTCTTTATCAGCACCTCAAGGTTGACGACCCCAAGTTTCATTTCCGCCCCGGCAACCATTGCGAGGGCGATGCAAGTGCATGCTATTAACTTCTTCATATCTGCTCCAATTGTAATCTAAACCGTTTGTCCTTTGGTGCATATGGCCGAGAGCGTTCAGAAATCGTAGCCGATCGTGAACGAGAAGCATTCCTTGTCCACATCATCGTCGGGTTCAACCACGGGAACCGCGAAATCGAGCCGGATCGGGAAGCTCTCTATGTCCAGGCGCAGGCCCAGGCCGACAGACCAGCAGAAGTAGTCTGTGCTGAAGTCGAATTCGTCTTCGCCGACTGATCCAAGATCGGTGAATGCCGCGACGCGCACGTACTTCACCACCGGCACCGCATACTCGGCATTCAGGCACCAGCTCGTCTGGCCGCCCCAGGCGGCGTAGCTGCCCTTCTTGCCGGCCTGCCTCCACACGCGGGGGGCGATGTCGCGGTACTCCACGCCGCGGATCGTGCGCGGACCGCCGAGGAACAGCTTGTCGTAGATCGGCAGCTCGTCGGAGAACGTATCGACCGTGTCGCCGCGAAGCCCTATCGCAAGCACGTGGTTGAAGCGCTTCCAGATCGTGTAGTACTTGCGGAAGTTGAATCCCACCTTCCAGTAGTTGTTGTCGCCGCCGACAAGGTCGCCGTACACGGATACGCGATGACCGCGTGTCGCGAACCTGAAGCTGTCGCGTGTGTCGTCCTCCCAGAATATCCTGAACGGCATCTCCCAGTTGTCGCCGTACTCGTCTTCCTGCCACTTGAAGACAGGGCCGTAGTCGCCCTTGCGGTGCGATCCAAAACCCTTGTCGAGGAAGTACTGGTCGCTCTCCACATCGTCGAACTCGATGAATTCGGCCCCGAGGCGGAAACCGAGACGCCCCATCGTCTTCGCCGTCGGCCAGAACTTGACCGGATACGAGAGCGTCACGGCGGCGCCGTTGCGGATTATGTCGTAGTCGTCGTACCAGCGCTGGCGACGATACCCCTCCACGGTCAGCTCAAGAAGCCGGTCGAAGAGATGCGGCTCGGTGACCGACGCCTCGTACGACTGGTAGCGCGGACCGGCCTGCAGGAGGATGCGGCCCTTCTGCCCGGCGCCGCGGAAACGCCAGGGGTTGAACAGGTCGAAGTTCGATTCCGAAAGCTCCACCGTGCCGTACACGGAATCCACGCTAGATGCGCCAATGCCGATCATGAACTGTCCCGTGTTCTTCTCCGAGACCTCGTACACGAGATCCCTCAACTCCGGTTCGCCGGGCTTCGCCTCGACGTTGCTCTTGCGTTCGAGATAGAACCTGACCCGGTCGAAATACCGCAGGTTCTCAAGGCGGCGCTTGGACTGTTCGGCCTTGTCCTCGATCATCGGATCGCCCGGGGAGAGAGATATCTCCCGGCGGATCACCTTGTCCTTCGTGTAGTCGTTGCCGCGAACGAGCACCCGGTCAATCGTCACAGGAACGCCTTCCGTCACCTTGAACACTATGTCGAGCCCGTCCGCGCCATCCTTCGCCGGCACCCATATGGTCTCTACGTGCGTATCTGCGAGCGGCTTGTCCCCCGACCCGCAGAACACCTCGATCTCCCTTGCAGCCGACTTCAAGGTGGCCTCTCCGGCCACGTCCCCGCTCGAGACGGCCTTTACGGACGCGAGAACCGCCGCCTCTGGATACGTCTTCACCCCGGTCACGGAAATGGAATTCACCCGGTAGCACGGCCCTTCCACTATCTTGAAGCGTATGTCCGCCGACTCTCCATCCTCGCGTGGCACACGCTCGGCCTCGCCCACCGAAACGTCGAGGTATCCGAGATTGCGGTAATGCGCCGCAATCTTCTCCGCAGCCTCCGCAAGATCCTGCTTCGTAACCGGCTCGTCCGTAAACCAGCCGATCGGATTCCACCACGGATACCAGCCGAAGGACTCGCGCAGCGCATCTGCCTCGACGTGTTCGTTGCCCTCGAACGTGTAGGACTTGATCTTGCTGCGGACGCCCTCGTCTATGACCATCGTCACCGAAATGCCGCCTCCCGAAGGGAGCTTTTCGACTTCAGGCGTCACCTTGACGTCCGGGAACTGCTTCTTGCGATACTCGTCGCGGATTCTGTTCGCCGCCGCCGCGATATCCGCCTCCCCGTAGGCGTATCCGTCCTTGAGGTCGGCGTACTTCGCAATCTTGGACGCATTCCAGTATTCGTTGCCCTTGCAGTTCAGCGGACCGTGGTAGCGGGGCTTCGGCGTCACCACGTACACTACGCTGATGCCGCTGTCCGCATGCTTTGCCTCCACCGTTATGTCCTCGTATTCGGCGGAATCCCTCAAGGCCTTGACGTCCCGCGCGCAGGCGGCTGGATCGTACTCCGATCCCGGCTTCACCTCGCACCTCGACGTGACCGCCGACACATCGGCGTCATCGGCGGTAGTGCTACGCGCGGAAACGCTCACCACCTTGGCTGCGCCCAACTGCATGGTCGCGGCCGCAATGGCGGCCATTGCAATGAAACCTCTCATCATCCTTCCCCTTTTCCTTTAATCTCGTCCATCAGGCAACTGCCTCGCAGGCCTCAGCCAAACATCACGGGAGCGACATGCCAGATGTTTCGCGCGTATTCCGCGACGGCGCGGTCTGAACTGAAGAATCCGCTGCGGGCCATGTTCACAAGCGACATGTGGTTCCACTTGCCCCGGTCGAGATACGTGGCGTCAACCTTGTCGTGGGTGTCGGCATACGACCTCAAGTCCGCTATGAGCATGTAGTAGTCGTTGTAGTCCAGAAGAGACCTGAGGATCGGCTCGTAGCGGGACGGATCGCCCGGAGAGATCGCGCCGCTCTTCACGAAGCGCAGGGCTTCGCCTATCTCCGGATCCTTGTCCGCGCACTCGCGCGCGTTGTAGGATGGCCTCAGTCTCGCAACGTCCTCGGCTCGCATCCCGAAGAGGAACATGTTGTCGTCGCCGACCTGCTCGTGTATCTCAACGTTCGCCCCGTCATACGTGCCTATCGTCAATGCGCCGTTTATCATGAACTTCATGTTGCCGGTGCCGGAGGCCTCCATGCCCGCGAGCGATATCTGTTCGGACAGCTCCGCCGCCGGCATTATGCGCTCCGCGAGCGATACGCGATAGTCAGGCAGGAACACGACCTTTATGAGCCCCCGCGTGCGCGGATCGCCATTCACAAGCTTTGCGAGGTCGTGGATGAAGCGGATTATGAGCTTCGCCATCCAATAGCCCGGCGCGGCCTTCGCCGCAAATATGAACGTGCGCGGAACCGGGTCGTACGAAGGGTCGGACACGATGCGGTTGTAGCGCATTATGATGTACAGTGCCAGCATCAGCTGGCGCTTGTATTCGTGCAGACGCTTGACCTGCACGTCGAAAAGCGTGTTGGGGTCGATGATCTCGCCCAGGCACTCCTTTACGTATCTCGCGAGCGAACGCTTGTTCGATCCCTTGATCTTCTCCAGGGCGCACAGGAAATCCTCGTCGTCCCCGTGCTGCTCCAGCATCCGCAGGTCTTCAAGGTGCGTGATCCACTCCGTACCGATCGTCTCGGATATGAGCTGGGAGAGCGACGGGTTGGCCTTAAGGAGCCAGCGGCGCGGCGTGATCCCGTTCGTTACGTTCGTGAACCGTTCCGGATAGAGCTCGTAGAAGTCCTTGAAAAGGGATTTCTTCAGGATCTCGCTGTGAAGCTTGGCGACCCCGTTGGTCGAGGACGAACCCACTATGCACATGTTCGCCATCCGCACGTACCGCTCGCCGTGTTCGTCGATGAGCGACATGCGCGCTATGCGATCCTGGTCTACCGGAATCTTGCCCACAAGCTCCTTGAGGAACCGGCTGTTGATCTCGTAGATTATCTGGAGGTGCCGCGGAAGCAGCGTCTCCATCATGCGCACCGACCACTTCTCAAGCGCCTCCGGCAGAATCGTGTGGTTCGTGTAGCCGGTGGATCTGCGCGTTATGTCCCACGCCCGGTTCCACTCGAGGCCCTCCTCGTCCACGAGGATTCGCATGAGCTCGGGGATGACGAGCGCCGGATGCGTCTCGTTCAGGTGGATGAACGCCTTTTCGGGAAGCGCGTCCCAGCTGTCGTTGCTCTGGCGGAAACGGCGCAGTATGTCCCTCAGGGAACACGCGACGAAGAAGTACTGCTGCTTGAGCCGCAGTTCCTTCCCGGCCATGGTGTTGTCGTTCGGGTAGAGTACCTTCGTGAGGTTCTCGGCCAGGACCTTGGTCTCGACTGCGGCGACATACGACCCCTGGTTGAAGTCCGCAAGGTCAAACTCGTCGAGTGCGCGCGCGCTCCAGAGCCGCAGGGTGTTCACCGCATGGTTGTAGCCGACGATCGGAAGATCGTACGGTACGCCCTGAACCGTGGAATCCGGCTTCCACTCCCACTTTAGCGCGCCATCCTCGCCCTTTGTGCAATCGACATGGCCGCCGAACGAAACGGTCTGCGCGTATTCGGGACGGGCAATCTCCCACGGATACCCATCCTTGAGCCAATGGTCCGGCTCCTCGACCTGCTGCCCGTCCACTATGCGCTGGCGGAAAATGCCGTAGTCGTAGCGGATGCCGTACCCCATCGCGGCCAAGTCCAGCGTGGACATCGAATCGAGGTAGCATGCGGCAAGCCGCCCCAATCCGCCATTGCCAAGCCCGGCATCCATCTCGAAATCCCGCAGCGTGTTCCAGTCGAGCCCGAATGCCCTCAACGCATCCCGGCAGAGCTGGTCGGCCTTGAGGTTGATGACGTTGTTGCCGAGAAGCCGGCCTATCAGGAACTCGAGAGAAAGGTAGTACACGTACTTTGCGTTCTGGCGATGGTACTCCGCCTGCGTCTCCATCCAGCGCTCGGTGATCCTGTCGCGAATGGCAAAGGCAAACGCCATGTAGCGATCCCGGGCCGTTGCGGTGTGCTCATCCTTGGCCAGCGTATACCTGAGATAGTGCGAATAGTCTTCCTGCAATCCAGCGACGCTCATCTCCACGCGTCCCGAACTCAACTTCCCGTCATTCATTCGTTTATAGCCTTTTTAGTTCCGTTGGGCGCATATTATACCATAATCCGAATGGCATTCTGAATCCCATTCGTTTTTATTAGCCACAACTAAACTCCAGCGGATCGCAAGGGCAAGCGAGCCGCGAAGCCTACATCCCTTTTCAATCCACAGCCCCGGAAAACCTTGCTTTAGCGCCGCATTCCCGCATTTCAGAAAGCGGGAACGCGGCGCGTGTCGTTTTTTCAACGGCTACTTGCTGACGCAGATCGTGTAGAACCCGCTCACGCCGCCCTTTACCGTCACCTTCAGCGTCCACGGCCGGCCGTCGCCGTCCAAATTACAAAATCAGGTCAGACCTAAATTTGTAATTTGTAATTTCCTATCTAAGCGCACATATGCCGTACAGCCTCGTCAATCGCCGTTGGCAAATGGATCGGGAGCGCATGCTCACACCCATCGACCACCGTCACCTTCGCGTCTGCGAAAATGCGCTTCAGGTACCGGGCGTTCGAGCAATGCACGATGCCGTCCCTATCGCTCTGGAAAATGTGCACGGGGAAATTGCATCCGTTGCGGAAGGTCCGCTCCAGGTCATCCCTCAAATCCGTTTCGCGGAGATACCTCAGCCCGCGTTCGAGGTTTTCCGGAGCATCCATCATGTACGGGTTGGGCAACCCCTCCGGAGGACCGAAAAGCCCCTGCCCATGGGTAAGTTCGAGACCGCGCCTCAGAACCTCAAGCCGTCTCGGCGACATTCCGTCCCATCCGGCATCCACATCCTCCATCATCCGTGGCGTAGCCGCGATAAGCACGAGTCCGGCAATGCTGCCGGTGTATCTGTACGCGATCCGCAGGGCGGAACTGCCGCCCATCGACCATCCGACAACAACGAATCGCCCGCCTTGCGCAAACTCGCGTTCATGCCGCCCCTCAAGCTGATCCACATACGAGTACAGCCGAGGCGCACGTCCGTCCGGCGCAGGGCGAGCCATGAAGTCGCAAAGGCTCCATGCCTTTGGGCTTGCCGCCCATCCGTTCAGCACGACTATGCCGGGAGCGACCCTGTCCATGGGCGGGGTTGCGGCCACCTATCTTCCCCGGTATCCCGGAAGGACCGTCGAGGCTATCTTCTCGGACGTCTCCGGATAGTCAAGCGTGTAGTGCAGACCCCTGGACTCCTTGCGCTTCTGTGCGCTTTTCACGATCAGTTCGGCGCATACAGCCAGATTACGCAGTTCAAGCGTATCGGGCGTGACAAGGTAGCGGAAGTAGTAGTCGTGTATCTCGCGGCGCAGCGTCCGCAGCCGACGGAGCGCCCGCGCAAGACGCTTGTCCGTGCGGACTATGCCTACGTAGTCCCACATGAGGCGGCGTATCTCGTCCCACATGTGCGCGACAAGCACGGCCTCGTCCGGAGCGACCGCCTTCCCGGTCTTCCACGCCGGAATGGCCATCTTCCTGTCAAGCCTGACAGGATGCACGCTAAGCCGCTTTGCGGTAAGCCGAGCGCATACAAGCGCCTCCATGAGCGAGTTGGAAGCGAGACGGTTCGCGCCGTGCAGTCCGGTGCATGCGCATTCGCCGACGGCCGACAGACCCTTCACGTTTGTCCTCCCGTCGACCGTCGCCTGTATGCCGCCGCAGCAGTAATGCGCCGCGGGAACTATCGGGACGAGATCCTTCGCCATGTCAATCCCGAACGACAGGCACTTCCTGTATATGTTCGGGAAGCGTTTCATGAGATAGGCCCGCCCCTTCCTGCGGATGTCCAGGAACATGCATGGGGCTCCGGTGCGCTTCATCTCCGAATCTATGGAGCGGGCAACGATGTCGCGCGGGGCCAGCGAGCCGCGTGGGTCGTACTTCTCCATGAACGGCCGCCCCTTGCCGTCCACAAGGATCGCGCCTTCGCCGCGAACCGCCTCCGAAATCAGGAAGCGCTTGGCGTTCGGATGGTACAGGCACGTCGGATGGAACTGTATGAACTCCATGTTCTCTATCTTCGCGCCGGCGCGCCACGCGAGGGCGATGCCGTCGCCGGTCGCAGTGTCGGGATTGCACGTGTAGAGGTACACCTTGCCGCAGCCGCCCGTCGCGAGGATCGTGTTCGGCGAGCGGATCGCGTATATCTCGTGCGTAATGGTGTCGAGCACGTACGCGCCGACGCACTGGTGCGGAGCCTTCTTCATCCCGAGGCGACGAGTGGTCGTTATGAGGTCGATTACCGTTGTGTTCTCGAGTATGGTGATCTCAGGATGCTTGCCGATGGTGCGTATCATCGCAGACTCGCACTTCTCGCCGGAAATGTCCCCGGCATGGAAAATGCGACGTGCGCTGTGCCCGCCCTCGCGCGTCAGGTCCCACGAGCCATCAGGTTTCTTGTTGAACTTGACTCCACACTTTACGAGATCGGCGATTCCCTTCGGGGCCTCCGCCACGATGCGGGCAACCACTCGTTCGGTGCAAAGTCCCGCACCGGCGATCTGCGTGTCTTTCAGATGCGCCTTGAAAGAATCGTCCGGAGAGGCCACGCAGCATATTCCGCCCTGGGCGAAATTCGTGTTGCAGTCGTTCAGATGGCGTTTCGTGGCCAACACCACCTTGCCGTACGGCGCGAGATGGAGCGCCGTCATCAGCCCTCCCATCCCCGATCCGACTACAAAATAGTCGCAGTCTAAAATACGCATGTTTCCGCAAGAGCCCATTTTGCCTCGATCGCTTACTTTACTTTACGCCGGCGGCATCGAAGATCGCGGCCTTCAGGTCGCCGTACGACTCGAACGCCGCAAGGTCGGGGTTGTCCCTCTTTATCGCCTCGGTAGACCTGAAAAGGAATCCAGCCTTTGAGGCTCGGATCATTGCAAGGTCGTTGAAGCTGTCGCCAGCGGCAATCGTCTCGAAGCCGCAGGCCTGCAGCGACCTGACGGTGGTCAGCTTCGATTTCGGACAGCGCATCCTGTAGCCTACCACCTCGCCGGACGGCGCCACTTCAAGTTCGTTGCAGAACAGCGACGGCCAGCCTAGTTTCTTCATGAGGGGGCGTCCGAAAAGGTCGAACGTGTCGGATATTATCACCACCTGCATCTTTTCCCGCAGGGCGTCAAGGAAATCGCGGGCGCCCTCCATCGGCTCTATCTGGGAAATGACGGACTCGATTTCCTTGAAGCCAAGGCCGTGCTTCTTCAGCAGCGCGAGACGGTACTGCATAAGCTTATCGTAATCCGGCTCATCGCGCGTTGTGCGGCGAAAGTCGGGGATGCCGGTCTTTTCGGCAAACGCAATCCAGATTTCAGGGACGAGAACTCCCTCCAGGTCAAGACAGGTTATATGCATAGGGCAACTCTGTGTTTATCCGTTTACTTAATGAAGATGATTTGAAATGGCGACATCTAAAAACCTCTGTGCAATCCTACATTACGTGCCAGAGTATGCAGAAGAAGTGGCATAGGGATCCGGCAAGCACAAACAGGTGCCATATGGGATGGTTGTACGGCAGGCTCTTCCACAGGTAGAACACGCAGCCAAGCGTGTACAGCGCACCGCCAAGCAGAAGCCACATGAAGCCAACCGCATGGAGTGATCTCGCAAGCGGAACTATCGCGATTACCGCCACCCAGCCCATCACCACATACGCCGCCGTGGACAGATAGCGGCACTTGCCGGTGTTCCACACCTTCACGAGGACTCCCGCAATCACCGAAGCCCACTCGATCCCGAAGATCGTCCATCCCATTGCGGCGTGGCCGCTTTCACGCAGCGTCACGAGGCAGAACGGCGTGTATGTGCCCGCGATGAGGAAATATATCGCCATGTGATCGAGGATGTTCAGAACATCCTTCGCAGGCTTGTAGGTAACGGCATGGTATGCGCTCGATATGGAATACAGCAATATCGTGGTCGCCCCGTATATGCAGCCGGATGTGATCTTCCACCCAAGGCCTGTGCCAGAATGGATGGCCTGCCACACCAACAAAGCAATCATCGCCGAGCCCAGATGAGACCCGACGATGTGTATTACGGAATTGGCGACTTCTTCGCCAGCCGTGTAGGGCTTCTCACAGTTGGCTACCATCGGCTCACTTGGCCGGAGCCGCAGGGGCGGCCTCTACAGGCGCTGCGGGGGCAGCCGGCGGCGCTGCGGGGGCCTTGGCGTCGGCGGCAGGGAGCTCCGGCATCTGCGGGGCCGGCATCACGGGCGCCTGCTCCACTGGAGCTGCCGGCTCGATGCCACTCATAACGCTCTTTGAATTGGCCGTTGACGTGAAACGCGCAAGCGCAAGAGTGTTGAGCAGAAAGATCGTGCCGAGGATTATCGTGCCCTTGATCAGCACATTGCCGGCATCTGCGCCAAACGCGGCTTCGGCCATTCCGCCGCCGATCACGCCGCCTAGCCCTCCCTCTTTCGGCTTCTGCAGCATGACAATCCCGGCAAGAAGCAGGCAGACGCAAACTTCAATCACATATAGAAACCCAATGAGAATCGACATTCTTCTGTTTTCCTTTCAAAAAAAAACTCGGCATATTATACTTGAATTGGAACATCTTTGCAAGCGCGGAGGCCTACCAGCCATGCCTGGCGGCGAAATCGAGGAAACGCTTCCAGTCATACGCCATGAGATCGTGCCCGCCCTTGCGCAGGTGGAACGATATAGACCCATCCTGCAGATCCTCGCCCACGGACGGGAAGCCGTTCGGCGACACAAGGCCTTTCTTGCCGTATAGTTCCCATGCGGGGGAGGCGAACGACGCGGACATGAACTGTCCTCGAGGTCCAGCACCGTCATCGTCAGAAGCAGCCGCGAGACAAAGCAGACGAGGAGCTATGAGCGCCAGAAGCTGGTGCTGGTCGAACGGCATGTCGAGGTCATGTCCGGCATACTTGTCGAAGCGGCGGCAGAACCACTGGCGAAACCGCTGTATCCTGCCGATATGTTCGTCGTTTACCGGAGCCTGCTCAAGATGGTTCAGCTTGTCTCCGCAGCACCCGGCGCCGCTCGAACAGCAAAGGGCGAAGCGCGGATCCGTCGCCGCCGCCCAGATCGCGGTCTTCCCGCAGCGAGAGAGCCCGACAACCGCCATGCGGGAGGCGTTTGCCATCGGTTCGGTCTCAAGCCAGTCGGCGACGCGGCTCGCACCCCAGGCCCATGCGGAGAGCGCACCCCAGCTTTCCTCGGTGCGCGTCCCCTTCTTCTCGAAGCACCGGTAGGCCCCAACCCGGAAGCCGTAGTCATCGTCTGGCGCAACATCCGTTACGCGATAGGCGACCGTAGCGTAGCCTCGCGCAAGGATCTTCTGCACCGGCCAGCGCTCGTTCAGCTGCTTCGGCCACTCCTGACCATCTCCGGGATGGCGATGCGTGTTGAGCCCGTCGTTGGCAAGCCCCACATAGACAAACGCCGGAACCGGTTTGGATGCGTTCTTCGGGAAATAGGCTGTCGCGGTAAAGTCCCGCGAACCGTACGCGCCGCCATAGGCAATCCGCACAACCTTCAGGATGGCAGTGCCGCCAAGCGCCTCGCGGTCTTCGCGGACAGTCTCGAATGTCAATTGATCGGGCCGTTCCACCGGCCTTACCCCGAAAACCTCATGGGTAAACGTGTCCAGGATCTCGCCGCGCCTTGCGCGCTCCCATTCCTCTTTCGTCTTGACGCTGGATCCGTCCTTGCAGGTCATGAGCGGCGGCAGGGCAAGCGGCATGAACTCCGACCGGCAGTCGGAGGTGCGTTCCGAGAAGAATGCGGGCTGACGGAAGTCCGTATCGCCCGCCCTAAGCGAAAAACGGGCGTTACGCAGACAAATCCGGTCGGCACGGTCGACGTAGAGTCCGAACGCGGGGAGTCGCAGACGGCGGAACATCGTGGCTTCCGGATAGCATCCGTCCAATTCCGATCCAGGGGTGTCGAATCTCCATGACATAGGCTTGTTTTCCCCAACGCAGACGATGTCCACGTTTTCAAGGAGAACGTCATTTGGCCTGCATCCATCCACGCCTGATATGCTGCTTGGGATGGTTGCGAGAGCGCTGCCTCGCACATTGCGGATCGCTATGTTGCGCAGGATGCGCTTGTCGCTGGGCGGGATTCCGCAGCGCCGGGATGTGCGAGATCCGCCACGGACGAATATGGGCACCATGAATCCCTGCACATCGATTCCTTCAAACGTCACATTCTCCACAATGCCGCCGTCCACACACTCGACGCAGATGGCCGATATGCCAACTCCCGACTTGTAGCGCTCAAAGCCCTTGCGCTCGTAGGCGGGACGCCCCTCCCGTCCCGGAGTTCGGTCGATGAAGTCACGCCTTGGAAAGTCCGTACGGCAATCTTCGAAGCGTATGTTGCGCATCGTGCCGTGGGAAGCGGTGCCGAGCTTGAGTCCGTTGCAGTGGGAGCGGGCCACGCAGCGGCGCACGACCACGTTCTCGACGGTGAAGTCCGGCGTGTTGGACTTTATGCAAATGGCGTCGTCTCCGCCATCAACATCGCAGTCCTCGATCAGCACGTTGCGGGCCTCGATGTCGAAGCCGTCATTGTTGTGGTGGGCGTGGCTATCGATGCGCACGCGCCTGGCGACAACTCCATCGCAGCACTTGAACACGATGCCCCAGCAGGCGGCATCCCGCAGGGTGAAGCCTTCCAGGCGAATGTCGGCGGAATCCGCAAACACTATGCCGCGAGGACGAAGCCCCTCCAGGCATATGCTCTTCGGGACGTTCCTGAAGTCCATGGAGAACCGCTCGCCGCGTCCATTGATTTCCCCCGATCCGGTGATGGCGACATTGGTAACGCCGAAGCCCACCACAACGGCGCTCCATGTCCCCTCGGAATACGGTAGAGTGACGGCGCGATAGTTCTCCATCCCCGCCGCGCCCTCCAGCACCGCGCCCTTCTCAAGATGAAGCGCGACATTGCTCTTAAGCTCGAGCTGTCCAACCGGGTGAATGCCGGATGGAACGACTACGCGCCCGCCGCCGTTGGCCGCGGCGGCATCGATGGCCGACTGCCACCTGGCCGTTTCCAATTCCGCTCCGCAAACCACAGAGGCGCACACTGCAAGCGCTCCCGCCACAACAAGACCTTTTCCCATTGGCATTCCCTTCCGGCAAAGATTGACATTAAGGAAAGCATCACTTCCAGCCAAAGCGCCGGAAGCGATGCATCCAACCTAACGCGACATGAGGCGCAAGATCACTTCTTGGCGCCCTGGTTCTTGACCGCGTTGATCTTCGCGGCTATCGCCTCCTGATCGCCAAGGTAGTGGTGCTCGATCGGCTTGAAGTTCTCGTCGAGCGTGTAGACCAGCGGCACGCCAGTAGGGATGTTGAGACCCACGATATCGGCATCGGAGATGCCGTCGAGGTATTTCACGAGGGCGCGCAGCGAATTGCCGTGGGCCGCGATAACAACCTTCTTGCCGGCGGCGACATCCTTCTTTATCACGTTCTCCCAGTACGGAACGACGCGGTCGATCGTGATCTTGAGCGATTCGGTGAGCGGGATGTCCTCGGGCTTCTCGTTGGCGTAGCGGGCTTCCTTGCGCGGATTGCGCGCGTCATCCTCAGTGAGGGCAGGCGGCGGGACATCGAAGGAACGACGCCACACCTTCACCTGATCCTCGCCATACTTTGCGGCGGTCTCCGACTTGTTGAGGCCCTGCAGGGCGCCATAGTGGCGCTCGTTGAGGCGCCAGCTCTTCACGACCGGAATCCACTCGAGATCCATCTCCTGAAGCACGTGGTTCAATGTATGTATCGCGCGCTTGAGGTAGGAGGTGTAGGCGAGATCGAAGGTGAAGCCCTCCTTCTTGAGGAGCTGGCCGCCGGCTATCGCCTCCTTGTGCCCTGTCTCTGAAAGGTCAGGATCGCTCCAGCCTGTAAAAAGGTTCTTAAGGTTCCATTCGGATTCGCCGTGGCGGATGAGAACGACTGTGTAGCTCATGTGCTTTCTTCCTTGCTTTTATGTTCGCCCCGCCCCATAGCAGGGCTTGTAAAAATTGCGCCTATTATAGCAGACTCCGCCGAGCGGTTCAAGAGCGGTGCGTCTGGAGGACTTCCTCCGGGTGCACTTCGTCCAATACCGTGACGGAGCCATTCTTCTGGGCCGTCAGCACCTTCTGGGAAAGCAGGGACGAGACGATGACCTGAACATCGGGCTTCGGCACGTGAAAGCGCTGCGCCAAAACACTGCGGAGGGAACCCAATGTCTTGACGACGACACGGCCGTTGCGCAGGTCCGCCGCGAGCGCCGCCGTGACGTCACGCCGGAAGGCCTTCCCTGCGGAGACACTCGCCGAAAGAAGCCCGTCCGCCGGAATCAGAGTCTCGAACTCGTCCTTGTCGTACCAGACCGAACCGCATGCACCGCAAACGTCAATCTCAATTGTAAGCTTTCCCGATGCGACACGAACGATTCCCATCTGACCGCCGCAACTCGGACACGAACACCCCGGTGCCAGTTGGCTGCGGGCATTGGCCAAAATCGCCTTGATGCTTTCCGCGTCGAAAGCCGCCCGCAACGTACCGACTTTCGTGGACATGCCGCCGCACTGCGCACAGACCAGGCACACCTTACGAGACTTCGTGAACGCCTGTTTAAGCTTGCCGCCGCATCGTGGGCAGACGGCATCACGTTTCTCCAAAGCGGTCTTTGCCCTTGCCGTCTTCGGCAGGACGATGTACTGCGTACAGGCCGAACGAAAGCTCTCCGGTGCCTTTTCCGACCCGATGCCGTAGGCCCGCTTGCCCGCCTCGCGGATCTTCGCCGCAAGTGCCGTGTAGTCGCTGTCGTTCGAGACAATGCAGATGCCATCGCACGGCACACGGTAAAGGCACTCCATCGCGTCAATGACAAGCGCAATGTCGGCCACGTTCTTACCGCTCAAGTTGCTGACCTGCGGCTTCGAGACAATGCCATATTCATGCTGGGCGTTTTGCCAGCCGCCGTTGCCCATAAAACGTTGCGGCGTGCCATAGGCACGACGCAGAATCGGGTCACCCAGCCGACACGCGATACGGAAGACATCACCCGCAGACGACGGGCCGATGTTGTCGGCATCAATCAAGACCGCCACACGCGGTCGCGTTCTCAACTCGTTTTCCATGCCTGTAGTATATCATTTTTGGGCTCCCTTGATGGCGGCATGGTGGCGTCATCACAAAACCACGCCTCGCCACGGCAATGCCACAGGCGAAAGGCGATGGTGGGGGCTGAATCGCGCCAGAAAAGCCCTTGAATCATCCCGGGATACAGTCGCCTCCATCGCATTCGACACGGGCTTCTACGACCAGAGCCACCTGATCAAGGCCTTTCGTGCCGTCTACAAGATGACCCCGGAAAAGTATCGCCAGCGTCACATTGGCATTCCGACCGGACGAAAGCACCCTTGATTCGACGATGGCGCGCCTCTCCTTCAAGAGCGCGAGGCCGGTGAACCCGATATCAGTTCTGCCCTATGGCATTTGCCCCGGAGGACAACGGAGTGCGTTTCCCTTTCCAGAGGAAGGTGCCGTCAAGTCCCGGCGGCAGGATGACCGTGCCAGTCACGGCACCTTCATTGAATCGCAAGTCAAGGGCTACTTTGCCTTTTGGCGTGGGCGTCACGCTGCGGATGCGCTTCAAGTGCGCAGGCTGTGGAGCGACAAGCACCTTGCCGTACCAGGGAGCATCGCTTCGTACGCCCGCGACGCCGGTGTGGAGATGCCAGAGCGGATGGGATCCCCATCCGTGGCAGTCGCTGCGGGACGTCGTCCATGGCGTTTCGAGAACCGTAGAGAGATTCCAGTCAAGACAGTCCTTCCAGAATCCAAGGTTTCCGAAAAAGAGGTCGGCACGTCCGAACTTGAAGTACGTGGAATAGAGATAGTGCTTGTAGTAGATGGTTCCCCTCGACAGGTCATCCGCCGTCGTCAGCGCCGCAAAGCACCGCTCGGCCTCTTCCCCCGTCACCACATCCGCAAGGAGAGCCAGGCACTGCGAATGTTCGCTGAACCTTGTCTTCGTCACGTTCGACGCGAATAGCGCGCGGTCTGGACACCAAAAGGCCCTCCTGACCGCCGCCGCAAGCAGATCGCCCTTCGTGCGCCAGTATTCCGCAAGACCCTTTTCGCCAACGGCCTCTTCAGCTATCACCGCGGAGCGGATTGCGTGCAGGTACTGGAGGTTTATCTCGGCGTTCGGACTGTCCGAATTGCCGTCCGGCGGCACACCGCCCTCCTCGCCCTTCATCTGCCACTCGGGAACCCAATCCACGAAGTTCCAACCGGGCGTTTTGCCCAGCAGACCTTCCGCATTCTCGTATGTCGCGAACCCCATCAGCGTATGGTTGAGCCCGGGCAGACGAGCCTTCAGCCATGCGACGTTCGTGTGCTGCCAAGCATAGTCGCCGATCATCATTGCCGCACATTCGGAGAAGCCTATCGCATCCTGGGTGCCGCGTGTCGGGCAGTTCATCGGAATAAGGCCGTTCTCGCGGCGGTCGGAGTCAAAGAGGGTTATCGCGTTGCGCACCATGCGATCCTCGGTGTCGAAAAGGCCCGATACGAGATACTGCACCCGGCTGTCGCCCGGATACATCTGCTGCTCATAGTACGGGCAGTCGAAGAACATCTCGTGCATGCACATCTGAAGCGCCCTTGCGCAGATCGGCTGCATCTTCATGACGAGAGGATCGTCGCATTCAAACGACGCCTCCATCTCGACGGGGTAGCGGGTCTCCACTATGGCAATGTCCTTGATCGTCAATGGCTCGTCCGCCGTCTTGATTGTCAGCCGGCACCATTTGCCGCATCTCCACCAAGGCGTCGTGAACCGAGCCTCGGCGCGGCCGTCGCAGCGGAACACGTCACCGAACGGTCTGTGCATGTCCAACCCCTCGAATGCGGCACGATCACCCTTCCTGCCGTCCGGCCCGGTAAGGCATTCAGCCCAATCCCAACGGATCTCCGCCCCCTTGCCGCCAGAAACAAGCAGTTCCGGATATGCGCAGTAGTAGTTCCCTAGATCCCAGAACGCGACAACCTCGCGATTCGCCGGAATGGTCGTTCCCGCCTTGAGCAGATCTGCGCCTCGCCGTATCAGCCCCGGCGTCCTCTTCTCGCGCAGCTGGTCACGCAACGGCGACGGGAAAAGCATCCAGCCCTGCGTGAGGAGTCCGGCGAAATACTTTACCGGACCGCGAACGACAGCGGCCTTGCGCCAATCGGACGGTTCTTCGTCCAGCAACGACACGCCCGTGACCTCGCACTGGGACCCTACGCCAAACGCCCCGGAGCGGCCCTTGTCGGTCATGCGCGTGTTCACGAGCCTTCCGACCCGCCAGTCGGCCTGCCC
>SAMEA104315424__coassemble_438_pt1 | contig 38305 bp, 36 predicted proteins | sample SAMEA104315424__metabat2_low_PE_034 | metagenome-assembled genome bin SAMEA104315424 (sample SAMEA104315424) | gut metagenome | biome: Monkey gut; feature: monkey-associated habitat; material: faeces | place: China | collected 2013 | reverse complement strand
GGCGACGAGGGGTTCGTGAACGAGCCTCACGTCGGGGGAGGCAACCCCGTCGTCTCGTCGAAGGGGACGGCCTACCTCAACGACATGCTCGGCACGACGGTTTGCGTCCGGGAGGGACGCGCCTCGTCGCGTCCGAAGCCGAGGGGCAAATGCACCGCCGCCGCCCTGACCGCGTTTGGCGAGCCCCTGCCGGGGGCGGGCGGAGGCGCGTTCTTCACGGGCAAGCCGCAGGTCGAGGGCCTCGGGTACGCGTTCCTGTACCGCAACTACCGCCCGGACCTCGCCAAGTGGCAGACCGCCGACCCGTTCGGCTACCCCGACGGCTGGAACCGGCTGGCGTACGGGGTCAACTCGCCGCTGGAGGGGGTGGATCTGCTTGGCGCGGCATGGGGGAATCGGGAAATGGTGGCCTACTACTTCAGGTACGCACCGGAAACGGTGATTGCTTCGGTGATGTTGCCTTGGCTGGGGTCAGTCTGGTGGAACGTCAGGCGGTTGACCTCGGATGACTATATCGACACCGATGTCATGGGGCTTACGGACAGGATATTTGGCGCAGTGAAGAACTACGCATACAAGTCCGTTGGAGAATTTGTGGCCAAAAGGTTAAATGGCGACTCTGGTAGTCGATGGAGGAAGAACTTTGACTTCGGGGTCGATTGCGAGCACATTGTCTTTGCGTTAGGATGGGGGAGCGGAAGGCTTCTGGGCAAATTAAACTGGTCATGGCGTACCACATATGAAAAGGCGGGAGACGTCATGGGAGTCCCGTATGCCTACGGGCATACGTGGAGTGTCAACCTAAACGGCAAGGGTGTGATACCGCGCGTGGTCGAGTGAAGGAGGAAGGGCAGGGAATCTCTTATGGTGCTTAGGCTGATGTTTCTTGGAATGGCCCTGATTGCAGGGTGTGGAGACTCCGTCTGCAAGAGGAGGATGGAGATAGTCCCCGGACTTACGATGGAGTACTACACCCCATGGCATTCCCGTATTGTGTCGGGAAAGTATGGCGTGATTGCGGAGGGAAAACTGTTCCTGGCAATCTGCGAGCATGGGATTGCCATTACCGGAGACGGCGGCAGCGTGTATGTGGACCTGCTCGGGAACGTCCTGGACGAAAGAGATGAGACGCTGAGGCGGGCGGAGTCAGGCGATACCTATGGCACATATGACGCCATTTCGGCCATTGGCATGTCCACGGAGATTAGCCGCCGGGAGTTCGTTAGACAGATGGAGGCCCTTAAGGACAGGGTCAGGGAAAGGCAGCGGCAGGATGGAGTTCGGCCCCTATGATACACGGAAGTTATCCTTAAGGGTAATGGAGGTTCTGCCATGGAGCGAGTTGTCAGGTCACTTCTGCTTTTTCAGATGATTATTCTTGTTGAAGCAGTGTTTGATCGTAATGCGCATGGATCGCGCATAGGTTTTGCCGTGGTGAAGTTGGGCGCCTTCGTTTGTATGGTTTCGATGCTGTTTTGTGACTGCCAATATCTTCCTGAGGTCTTTGGGTTGATGCTTGCTTTCCTGAATTTTCCCTCCATGCATATGAAAAAGGACGGGAACGTTGTCGCAAACCTGTCATTTCTGTCATGGATATCGATGGCTGTTTTTCTTTTGTCTTTACTTCGCCATAGGTTCATACAGATGTAAAAGGCTGTCCAAAGGTCTGCCCAAATCTAATTATGATGGATGCCATTCTGAGATATTTCTTCGGCTTCCACAACCCGAACCACGCGGCGGCGCTCGCGTGTGCGTTCCTTCCCCTGTGCTGGGGGTGGCGGCGCGCGGCGTGGGCCGGGCGCACGCTCTCCGCCGCGCTCTTCGCGGCTGGCGCGCTTCCTGCCGATGTGGGTGCGGAAGCCGATGACGCCAGATGCCGCGCCCTGCTGCAGCGGGCCTTTGACTTTGACTATCTTGGCGTCGGCCATTCCGGCGGCAATGCGGGACAGGCCCTTGATGTGCATCATTTGGTCGTAAGGTCTCTGGAAGGGTCATGCGCAGTCCGGGAGTGCTTCCAGCGGCTTCTCGAAGAGTGGGAACGGGCGTTTCTGCGAGGGGATCTGGATGGATGCCGGGATAAAGTCGCCGAAATGGCTCGCATAATCGATTCAATCGTCGGAGGCGGCCAGTCGGATCGGCGCGTGGCTTTGCGGCTTATCCGGCAATACGAGTATTCCATTGTAAGGATGCTGTTCCATGAGACTTGCCGGCCTGAAGGCAGGCTCAGGTTCCTGAAGTGGGCCCTTGAGGCTGTGGTGCCAGACAGACTGCCGGAGCATGGCTGGGATGGCAAGGCGTTTCGGCGAGTTGGGATATTCAGGGAAATGGTGATCTTGGGAATGGAGATAGAACGGATGCGGGAGGCCGATGGGGCATTGCCCCGGACATTGCAAGATATCTCGGGCAGTGCGAAGGAAACCGGCATCGAGTATTCCACAGATGGAAACACATGGCAACTGTTCAGCCCCGTTACGGTAAGGCACGGCGACTTTGCGCCATTGGACGCATATGTGCCACTGATTGAATATGATCCGCAGGTTCCGCGTTCGGCGTGCCTGTGGCTGTCGCCTGATTTCGCAAGAAAGAGAAGGGATCTATATCAAGGGAAGGTTATAAATGAGGGGCGAAAGGGGTGGGAGTGCGCCATGAAGGGCGGAAAACTGGACATGGTACGGTGAACCTGCCTGGGTCAATGTGGATGATTGCGTATGAGAAAAATGTGCAAGAGCAGGAGGGTGTGCCGAGCCATTGCGCTTGGGATCGCCATGGCGAACATGGCTTTCGCGGCGGCAGCGGACGCCCTGTCGTTTGATTTCTGCGGCGTGGGGACAGGCCGTGTCGCACACGCGGACGGCCGTTCGCCCGGCCAGGCGGAGGGAGACGGATCCCTTTGCCGGAAGACCCGCATCGCAAGCCGCTTCGCGAGGGCGGACAGGGAATGGATGCGCCATGCCCTGACATGGGCCGTGGCCGGCGACCCTGCCGCCGACGGGGTCAGGACGACCGCAGACTATGTGCTTGAGGGCCCGGAACTGGTGTTCTGGAACCCCCACTTCAGGGGCGTGGCCCGCGTGCCGCTCGGAGTCAGGGCGATAGGCGACGAGGCTTTCAAGGACTGCCGAGGCGTGACGCGCATAGAGCTGCCGTTAGGCGTAGAGTCCATAGGGAGGGCGGCGTTCTACGGAAGCGGGGTGCGGGAGTTGTTCATTCCGGAGACGGTCACGGGCATATGCGAGAGGGCGTTCGGATCTTGCCGATCGCTTGCGGACGTGACCCTGCCGGGGCGGCTGCGCTCCATAGATAGGGGGACGTTCGCACATTGCACCGGCCTCAGGTCGGCCAGCATCCCCGCAGGGGTGACTGACATAGGCATATCCGCGTTCAAGGGATGCCGAATGCTTGAGGAAGTCAACATGCCTCGCAGTCTGCGGCGGATCGGGTACAATGCGTTCCTCTGGTGCGAGCGGCTGGAGCTGTCGGGCTTTCCCCCATGCCTTGAGGAGATAGGCGCCTATGCGTTCGCCGGATGCTCCCGGCTGGAGGCCCTGTCGTTCCCGGCAAGCCTCTCGCGGCTGGGCCTGGGCTGCTTCCAGTGGTGCGGGAGGCTGATCCGGCTGCGCTTCGACGGCGACGCGCCGGAGACGGACATGCTCCCGTCGCTGCTGGAGGGGACGGATGTCCGGCTGAGGGTATTCGTCCGCCACGGAACCAGGGGCTGGGACGCCGGCGGCGGGAGGTGGCCGCCAGACGCCCCCGAAAACATGAGGGAGGTGGTCTTTTGCCGCGAAGGCCTGAAATGAGCGGACATTGCCTACGGAAGGGGGTTGCCGATGGCGCAGTGGCTCCAATGCTGGATGCCTGACGGTGGCATCCGGCTCTCCTTCGGCTTCCACAACCCGAACCACGCGGCGGCGCTCGCGTGTGCGCTCCTGCCGCTGTGCTGGGGATGGCGGCGCGCGGCGTGGGGCGAGGACGACACGCGCCGCGTCATGCCGCGCGAGGCGATCGACCCGGAGTTCCTGAACCCGCTCTTCAATGCCCGCATTGCCGACCTCTGGCGGAGGGACGCGCCGTAGGCGCACCCGTGGAATTTTCGCTTGCTTTCGGTGGGGGGATTTGGTATCTTACCCCCTGTTCCAACAAAAAGGAGACTTAAGAACATGGCAGGTAAACTTGAAGATCGCGTCAGGGAGATTATCGTCGATCAGCTCGGCGTCAACGCTGAGCAGGTGACGCCGGAAGCGTCGTTCATCGACGATCTCGGCGCAGATTCCCTCGATTCCGTTGAACTAATAATGGCGTTCGAAGAGGAATTCGGCGCGGCGATCCCAGAAGAGGATGCCGAAAAGCTCACTACGGTCGGCAAGGTCATTGAATACCTCACTTCCAAGGGGTATGGTGACGAAGCCAAGTAGTGGCCGCCACAATCCTTGAGCAACAAGGGCGAAAAAGAGGCCGCGCGATTCTGCGCAGGTCTCTTTTTTGTGCTATAATCGCCACATTTCAGGCATGGGATGGCAACATGGGCATCACGCAAGATACCGCAATGAAGAAGGCTGCGATAGTCGGCATAGTTGGTAGGACCAATGCCGGCAAATCGACGCTCGTGAACGCTCTCGTCGGCGAGAAGGTGTCGATAGTCTCTCCGGTGGAGCAGACTACCCGGAACACCGTACGGGGCATCGTGTCGGATCCGCGCGGGCAGCTCGTGCTGGTGGATACGCCTGGCCTCCACAAGGCGGAAGGCCCGTTGGGGAAGCTTCTCAATGGAATGGCGCGGGCTTCAAGCGCGGGCACCGATATCCTGTGCGTCGTGTTCGACGCATCGAACGCTCCGCAGATCGAGGACGAAGGGTGGATGGCTCGCGTAGCCCGCGAGAAGCCCGCAAAGTGCGTGTTCGTCCTGAACCAGTGCGACAAGAGCCCGTTTTTCGAGACGATGTACCGTGACAGCTGGGCGGCCACCCAGAATGCATCCGAGATTTCCCCCGTGTGGGTGAAGGCTTCGGCCAAGACGGGCGAAGGGCTGCCATCCCTTTCCGACATCCTTTATGGCATGGCGGAGGTGGGGCCGGCGCTTTTTGACGACGATATCGTAACCGACTATCCGCGCAAGCTGGCCATTGCGGATGTGGTGCGCGAAAAGCTCCTTTCGAGGCTGTTCCAGGAGATACCGCACGAGATAGGCGTTGCGGTCAAGGACATAGCCGAAAGGAAGGGGGCGTGGGATGTCTCCGTGTCGATCTACGTGAACAAGCCATCCCAGAAGGGCATGGTGATAGGGGCTCGCGGCAGCACCTTGAAATACGCCCGCAAGGCCGCAGAGCCGGAGCTTTCCGAGATGTTCGGGGTGAAGGTAAGGCTTGAGCTTTGGGTGAAGGTGGAGCAGAATTGGATGAAGAACGATCGCCTGCTTGCCGAAATGGGCTACAAGGGGGCCTTGGTGTGAGGCTTCCGGCAACAGTCGCGTGTTGCCTGGTCTCCGCACTTGCCGTCGCGGCAGGCGATCTGGACGTCGCGCGCCAGGCGCTGAATGACGGGATGTGGGAGGCGGCTCTCTCGTCTGCGGACATTGCCGCGACAAATGCCGCAGAGCGCACTTCCGCGCGTCTCGTATCCCTTGAGGCTCTCGCAAGGCTCGGTCGGAACGCCGAGATTGAGCGCAGGCTCTTCCGTTGGTCGGACGAGACCGACGAGCATTTCCGCTTCTGGCGCGCCCGCGCCCATGTGTGCGCCGGAGAGTTCAATCTTGCACTGGAGGCCCTAGAGGAGCCTTTTGCGGACAAGGGACTGTCGCTGCCGGCGAGATTCCTGAAGGCCTGCGCCCTCGCCGCCATTGGAAAGAGGGCTGAAGCGCTAGGTCTCATTTCGCCCGGGGATCTGGATGGCAGGCAGGGGCCCGTATCTGAGGATGCCGGGCTTCTCATGGGCGAGCTGCTCCATGATGCGGGCCGCAATGCGGAGGCGTGCGGTCTGTTGAGTCCACTCGCCGACCATGCCGAGCGCAAGGAGGTTAGGCTCCGCGCCGGGTATCTGCTTGGATTCGCGGAAATGGCGGATGAGTCGTCCCGCACCGCCGGCGTCGCCCGGGTGCGGGGGCTTCTCCGGTCTGCGCCGGGGGAGAAGGTCTCCGTGCAGGCGGCAAGGACTTTTGCCGACAGCCTTCTGGCCTACGGCGACGCGGCCGGGGCGGATGACGAGTACCGCAGATACCTTGAGATAGCCCCGGTGGCGGCGACAGATCCGGATATCCTCTCCAGGCGCGGGCGGGCGCTGTTCCTGCTTGGCCGCCATTCCGAGGCCATCGGCTTTTTCGCGCGCGCCGAACAGCTTTCGACGGACCCGCCGAAGAAGGCCTTGGCGGCGTTCTGCCAGGCGGAGGCCTTCCTTGCGGACAGGCATTACCCGGAAGCCGCCGAGTCGTTCGCGAGAAGCGCCGGGTATGGCGGCGATGGCGTGGAGCGGGCGCGGTTCGCGGAGGCGGATGCACTGGAACGCGCCGGGGATTCCGGGACTGCGGAGTCGATATACGGCGAATTGGAGAGGAAGGGCGGCGAATGGGGGGCGAAGGCATCGCTGCGTCTCGCGGCGATAGACGTGAGGCGGGGCAGGATAGGCGTTGCGGTGGATCGCTATGACGGGCTTATAGCCTCCAACAGGCTTGCCGGCGCAGATATGACCGAAGCCTACCTCGGCAGGGGAAGGGCCTGCTACAAGGGATACCGCTTCGCCGAGGCGGCGGAGTCTTTCAAGGTCGTGGCGAAGCGGGAGCCGAGGCTGTCCGACGGAATGCGGTTCCTTGAGGCGTTGTGCCTGTATGGGGCCGGCATGGACGTTGACGCGAAGGCCGTCGCGACATCCCTGATGTCGTCCACGAAAGACATGGATTTCCGCACGGACCTCATGCTCTGGTGCGCCAAGTACGAATACAACCACGGCAAGTATGAGGATGCCCGCACCTATTTCGAGACATACGCAAACCTCCGTCCCGCCTCCCCCGATGCCGCCTCGGCGCTCTTGTGGGCCGCCCGGTCTTCCGCCGCCATGATGGACTACTCCAAGGCCGTGGACTTCGCGACGAGGGCTGCGAACACCGCCTCCACGAACCGGGAATTCTTCGTCGAGGTGCTGCTTGTGCAGGGCGAGGCGCTGATGGAGCTCGGCCGGTACGCGGAAGCGGCTCAGCTGTTCGGCAGGGCCGCGACGCAGCTGCCGGACGGGCCGGGCGCCATCAAGGCTGCGGTGCTCAAGGCTGATGCGCTTTACGCGATGGGCGCCGGGGACTCGAGCTGCTACGACGAGGCGATCTCGGCGTACCGGGCGCTTCCCGACGGTAGCGGACTGACCCCGGACCGCAGAATCGAGGTCGCGTTCAAGATCGGTCGCGCCCTTGAGAAGCTGCGGCGCACAAGGTTGGCGATGGACCAGTACTACAAGAACGTGGTGCTCGCGTATTCCGAAGGCACGGAAAAGGGCATACTGTTTGGCGAGGCGGCAAGGGCCTTCTTTGTCCGGGCCGCATTCTCGCTTGCCGACTACAGCGATTCGGCGGGCAACTACAAGGCTGCGATCTCCGTGCTCGAGAGGGTCGTGTCGGCTGATGTCCCGGCATCGAGGGAGGCGAAGCGGCGCATTGCCGCGATCAGGAAGAAAGGTGGGGCTTGATGATCTCTGTAATGCATTCCGGCGGACCGGTGCTGTGGACTATAGCGCTGATAGGGCTTGTCTCCACGGCCATATTCTTCGTTCGCTTCATCGACTTGCGGCGGGCGCACGTCGTGTACGTTGATTTCATGGCGGGGGTCGCCAACCTCATCTCCAAGGAGAACGAGAGGGAGGCCTTGGCGATATGCGAGGAGACCCCCACGCCGGTGGCGAGGGTGGTGGCGGCGGCGATTCGGCATCGGCGCGAGTCCGTATCCGCGATCAGGGAGGCGGCGGAGGTCGCGGCAAGGGCGGAGGCCAGCAGGTTCTCGCGACGCCTCTCCGTGCTGCAGACGGTCGCGCAGATATCGCCGCTTCTCGGGCTCTTCGGGACGATGGTCGGCTTTGCCCATGCCCTGGCGGCGATTTCGGGGAACGCCCTTGCCACAAGGGCCGACCTGATACCGGCCATGGGGCCGGCCCTTGCGTGCGCTGCGGCCGGGCTGCTCGTGGCCGTGTGCGTGTACGTCATGCACGCGTTGCTCAGGGCTAGGCTCAAGCACCTTGCGGCGGACCTCGACGCCACCGTGCGCGACATCGTGTCGAGGCTTGGAGGCGCGGACGCATGAATGGCGCATGGTTCAAGGGCCTCGTGCTGATGGCGCCATGGCTGACGCTCGTGCTGATCCTGGCGATGTTCTCGTTCCTGTACAGTTCGCTTGCGCCCGCCCCTGCCGTGTCGCTCGACCTTCCGGACACGTCCATGTCGGATTCGTCGAATCCCGGGCTGGTGGCTCTGCTGCTGCCGGGCGGAGCGAACGGGGCCCAGCCGGAGGGAAGCCTCGTGTTCTTTGACGATGCGCGGTACGTGCTGTCCGATCCGGCGAGCGGCGAAGGGCTCGCCAGGCGACTTGGCGAACGCTCCTTCGAGACAAGGTGCGGAACGCTGACGCTTCTCTGCGACAGGCGGGTGCCTGCGGGAGACCTCATGCGCGTGATGGAGCTTGCGAGGCAGGTGCGCATATCGCACGTCCAGGTTGCGGAGAAGCGTGACTGATGCGAGACCTCATCCATATCGCCGGGCTGCTTTCGCTGTTTGCGTTTCTTGGCATGCAGTTCCCCGGCGGCGCGGTGAATCCCGCCCTGGTGGCGGATGGGCGAGGCAGGCCGTTCGCCTCCTTCGTCACGCTGTCGCCGGAAGCGTATGCGTCCTGCCTTGACGCCGCGCGCACCTCATGGCAGGTGCGCAGCGAGGCGCGCAGCCGGCTGGCGATAGGGCGGCTCGACTCCGGCATCCCGCTCCTCGACGATTCGATTGCGGCGCCGGAATTCCCGATCATGAACGATGCGGCGCCAGCCCCGTCGCGTCTTCCCCCGCCTGACGTCGAGACGTATTCGCTTCTGCCGTCCACCATGGGGATGGACGTCCCGGCCCTCTCCACGAGGGCGACAGCCTCCGCAGGCTCGGGCGAAAAGGAGGGGAAGCAGGCGGCATTCAGCCGCGAAGAGATGCTTTCCGTAGATGGAATGAAAACACTCAAGGAGATCATGCAATGACAGAGAAACAGGTTCTGAAACACTTCGAGGAGACGGGAGCGCTGCTGTCCGGACACTTCGAGCTCCGCTCGAAGCTCCATTCAGACCGCTATTTCCAGTGTGCGAACGTGCTGCGCTATCCTCGGATGGCGGAGAAGCTTTGCAGGGAGGTCACCGCCCGCGCCGTCAAGAGCGGCAAGCTTGGCAAGCGGATAGACGGCGTGATCTCGCCGGCGGTCGGCGGAATCCTCGTCGGACACGAAGTCGCCCGGGCTCTGGGCGTGAAGTGCGTGTTCGCGGAGAAGGTCCAGGACGGGGACAGGAAGGACGCGACCGGGAAGCCCCTGACGAAGCTGGCCATGCGCCGTTTCGCGCTCAAGAGGGGCGAGCGCTACGTGGTGGCCGAGGATGTAGTGACAAAGGGCGGCCGGGTGCAGGAGACCATAGATCTCGTGAAGGCGGCCGGCGCGAAGGTCGCGGGCGTAGTGGTTCTCGTGGATCGCAGCGCGGGGAAGGTGAAGTTCGGCAGGATCCCGATGTTCTCGCTGGTGCAGATGACCCCAGTGACGTGGGAGCCGTCCGAATGCCCGCTGTGCAGGGCCGGCGGCAGGCCGTGCCATCCGGGATCGTGACAGAGCCGTGACATGGTAGCCGTAATCGACATCGCGGTGCTCCTGGCCGCCTATGCCGCAGCGTTCTGCGTGCGGATGAACTTCTCTGAGCCGTTGGCCGGCTGGCATTCCGCCTGCGTATCGTCGGTGTCGGCATGCGCATTGCAGATGGCGATGCTTACGCTCTTCGGATTGAACCGGACGTGGCGCTGGCGGATTGCGGCCAAGGACATCTTCAAGTACGCGGCGTCTTTCTCCATCGCGGCGGCGCTGCTGCTCTGCATGCGGATGATGATGCCGAACCTAAGCCTCTCATGGGCGCGTCCGCCGTATTCCGTGACGCTTATAGACGCCGTGTTCGCCTTCTTCGGCATACTTGGGATGAGGTTCCTGCGCCAGTCATACAGAGGGGCGATCGGCCCGGTGCCGCCGAAGTCGCGCATGGCCATTCCGGTCCCTGGGATGTTCGCCGGACGCCGCGTGCTCGTTACCGGCGCGGGCGGATCCATCGGCAGCGAAATCGTGAGGCAGGTGTCAAGGGCCGGGGCGGACATCGTGCTCATGGTGGAGCGTGGAGAGAATGCGCTGTATCGGATAGACCACGAAATGAAGGAGTCCGGACGGTGCGTGCCGCTTATGGTTGACGTGTCGGACGAGGCCAAGATTCGCAATGTCTTTGAGCACTGGAAGCCGGAGATCGTCCTGCACGCGGCGGCGTACAAGCATGTGCCGATGGTCGAGATGAATCCGGAGGAGGGATTCCGGAACAACACCGGCGCGACCGGGTCGCTCGTGCGCATCGCAAGGGAGGCGGGAGTGGAGAGGCTTGTCTTCATATCGACGGACAAGGCCGTCCACCCCAAGAGCGTGATGGGCCGCACGAAGCGCGAGGCCGAGAAGATCGTGCTTGCCGCAGGGTTCACGGTGGTAAGGTTCGGGAACGTGTTCGGGAGCTCCGGAAGCGCGGTGGAGCTATGGCGGGAGCAGATTGCGGCGGGCGGCCCGGTCACGGTCACGGATCGCCGCATGACGCGCTATTTCATGAGCGTGCAGGAGGCGGTGGGGCTGGTGCTGTCGGCGGCCGCGCTCGATGGCGGGAAGGTCTATACCCTTGACATGGGTTCCCCCGTAAGCATCCTCAAGCTGGCCGAGGACATGATCCGGGAGGCCGGATGGCGTCCCTACCGGGATATATCCATCGTCTTCACCGGGATACGGCCTGGGGAGAAACTGGAAGAGGAGCTTGGCCTGGAGGAAGGGGTCAGGATAGGCAACACCAAGATCTTCGCGAGCGACGGCAGCCTGAACGATTGAGCCACAGTTTCGCAAACAACCGTTCCCGATGTGGTATAATCACAGGCAATGAAACTTTTGGCGATAGACAGATCGACGGATTCGCAGTCCATTGCGCTTGCGCTGGATGGCGCGGTCGCGAGCGCTGCGCTTGACGGCAAGAATGCCCGAAGCGCAGATTGGCCGGTGCTGGTGCGGGATTTCGTGGCGGCGCACGGGTGCGCCATAGGCGACCTCGACAGGATTGTCGTGGGCATAGGCCCCGGTTCGTTTGCCGGGATACGCGGGGCGCTCGCCTTTGCGCAAGGGCTTGCCATCGGGATGAAGTCCAGGCGCCCGGAGCTCGCCGATTCCCCCGTTGTGTATGGGCTTGCGAGCGCGATGTCCATGGCTGGCGATTCGGGGGAGACCGCCGTGATCGGGGATGCCCGCCGCGGCTTGTTCTGGGTGGCGGTGTACGATGGGTGCAGGACGGTGCAGGAACTGCATCTCGTGCCGGAGTCCGAACTCGCCGCTTCCGTGCCGGGCTCCGCCATCGTCGTGACGCCCGATGAGGCCCGCATCGGCGGAAGGCTTGCCGTGGCGTTCGGCGAAAGGTTCGCCGGCGGGCGTTCGCCAAGCGCAGGGCGGATGGTGCGCATCGCGCTCGGCCACGCCGGGCTGCTTGTGCCGGAGCCGCTTCCGGTCTACCTGTCGCCAGCCGTGCGCAGATAGTGCAACGGTCGGCGACATATGGTATAATCCTCGCCGTTTTTTCTTAAGCAGGAAGATATGACAATGCATCCCTATCGTACGCATACGTGCAACGAACTCCGCGCCTCGGACGCGGGCAAGACCGTTCGCCTGTCGGGCTGGATGTTCCGCCTCCGTGACCATGGCGGCATCCTTTTCGTGGACCTTCGCGACCATTATGGCCTTACCCAGATCGTGGTGCATCCGAGCCGCAGCTTCTTCGGCCTTGTCGAAAAGGCTCACCTCGAATCGGTGATCACCGTCACCGGCGAGGTGAAGCTTCGCACCCCGGATACGGTCAATCCCGATCTGCCGACGGGCGAGATCGAGATCGAGGCGAACGAGCTTGTGATGGAGTCCGCCTCGGAAGTGACTCCGATATACGTCCCTGACGAGAAGGCCGACGAGTCGGAGGATGTGCGCCTGAAGTACCGCTATCTCGATCTGCGCAGGGAGAGGCTGCACAGTAACATAATCCTCAGGGCGGATGTGATACGCTTCCTTCGCGAGCAGATGTGGGGGAAGGGCTTCCACGAGTTCCAGACCCCGATCCTCACGGCGTCCTCGCCGGAAGGGGCCCGCGACTACCTTGTGCCGAGCCGCATCCACCGCGGGATGTTCTACGCTCTCCCCCAGGCTCCGCAGATGTTCAAGCAGCTGCTCATGGTCTCCGGGTTCGACAGGTATTTCCAGATCGCGCCGTGCTTCCGCGACGAGGCCGCGCGCGCCGACCGCTCCCCCGGCGAGTTCTACCAGCTCGACATCGAGATGAGCTACGCCACGCAGGACGAGATATTCTCGGTCGTTGAGGATGTGGTGTCCAAGACGTTCCGCAGGTTCTCGAAGTGGGAGTGCACGGAGGCCCCGTGGCCGCGCATAAAGTACCGCGATTCGATGATGGTGTACGGGAGCGACAAGCCCGACCTGCGCAACCCGCTGAAGTGGATCGACATGAGCGGCTTCTTCGCGAAGGCCGATTTCAAGGCGTTTGCGGCCTGCGTTCAGAACGGCGGCCTCGTCAAGGGGCTTCTCGTCAAGGGCATCGTCGGCGTCGAGACGCGCACGTGGTTCGACAAGCGCGAGGCTTTCGTCAAGGAGAATGGAGGCAAGGGCCTCGGCTACATCAGCTGGACGAAGGAAGGCGAGCTCAAGGGGCCGATCGCGAAGTTCCTTTCGCCCGCGCAGCTTGAGGAGATGAAGGGCCTGGTCGGCATGGAGCCGGGAGACGCGCTCTTCTTCATGGCGGCGCCGGTCGACGAGTGCCACAGGCTGTCGGGGCTTGTCCGCAACGACATTGCGGACCACATGACGAACGACATCCGCGAGAAGAACTGCTACAGGTTCTGCTGGATCGTAGACTTCCCGTTCTTCGAGAAGGATCCCGAGACGGGCAAGATCATCTTCTCGCACAACCCGTTCTCGATGCCGCAGGGCGGGCTTGAGGCGCTGGAGACGAAGTCCCCGCTGGATATCGAGGCGTACCAGTACGACGTGGTCTGCAACGGCATCGAGCTTTCGTCCGGCGCGATCCGCAACCACCGCATTGACATCATGGAGAAGGCGTTCGAGATCGCCGGATACCCGAAGGAGGTCGTGCAGCAGAAGTTCGGCTGCCTGTACAACGCATTCCAGTTCGGCGCACCGCCGCACGGCGGCATCGCGCCGGGCGTCGACCGCATGGTGATGCTTCTCACGGATACCCCGAACATCCGCGAGGTGATCGCGTTCCCGATGAACCAGAAGGCGCAGGACCTCATGATGAACGCGCCGAACTACGTGACGGAGCAGCAGCTCCGCGAGCTGCACATAAAGGTGCGCGGCACGAACGAGTCGAAGGCCGAGGGGTGAGGCTGGCGCTGAAATGGTTCCTGCCGGTCGCTCTGGCCGCAATGGGGCTTGCTTGGGTTTCTGAGCAAGTCGCATTGCTTCTCGGATTCGAGCCTCCGCCGCAGGACCTGGTGAGGCTTTTCTCCGATCCGAACGTCGCATGGAGGGTCAAGGCCAGGTTTGCGGCCCTGGCGTTGATCGCCGCCCCGATCCTCGAGGAGTGGGTTTTCAGAATGGGGCTGTTCAGGCTCTTCCGCTGGCTGTGGGGAAAGGTTGTTTCGCCGGGTCTGCCAGGACCCGATGGCAGGGCCGCGTTCCCGCTGTTCCCCGCGCTTGCGTCCGGCGCGATCTTCGCGGCGGTGCATTTCCATGCGGCCACGTTCGTTCCCCTGTGGTTTCTCGGCGTCGCGTTCGCGTGGCTCTACTGGAAGAGCGGCACCATCCGTTCGCCGATGCTCTGCCATTTCCTGTTCAACGCGATAAACCTCGCGCTCTGCCTCGTTATGGCGAGATTCGACGGCTCCGGTGCATGATGGGTGCGTGTGGCGCGGCCGTTGATTCTCAATCTATTGGAGACATAAATCTGACGTTATGAAAAAGTGGACTGTTACGGCTTTCAAGGCGGCCAAGGGCAACCAGCGGCTTGGGTGCTGCACCGCCTACGATGCGTGCTTCGCCCGCCTCGCGGACGAGGCAGGCGTACCGTGCCTGCTCGTGGGCGATTCCATGGGCATGACGATGCTCGGATACGGGACGACGCTGCCCGTGAAGATGGAGGAGACGCTGTCGGCGACCGCAGCCGTGGCGCGTGCCGCCAGGAACGCCCTCGTCGTGGCGGACATGCCTTTCGGATCATACCAGTGCGGAGACGATCTTGCGATGTCCAACGCCATCGCCTGCCTCAAGGTCGGGGCGGATGCCGTGAAGCTTGAGGGAGGCGTTTCGGTATGCGGCCTCATACGCAGGATGACCGAGGCGGGGATCCCGGTGCTTGCCCACGTGGGCATGATGCCGCAGCGCGTGAACGCATACGGCGGATTCAAGCGCCAGGGCAGGACGCATGAGGATGCCGAGCGGGTGATAGACGACGCCAAGGCTGTAGAGGCCGCCGGCGCATTTGCGGTGACGCTTGAGTGCATCCCCTCCGAATTGGCGGCAGAGGTGACTTCGGCGCTGTCGATACCGACCATCGGTATCGGTGCGGGGGCTTCGTGCGATGCACAGTGGCTCGTGATGCACGACCTGCTTGGGCTCAGCGAGGGGCAGACGCCCCCATTCGCGAAGAGATACGCGAATCTCGCAGAAGAGGTGCGGCAGGCGTTCGCGAGCTATGTCGCGGAGGTCGCCGGCGGCGCATTCCCTTCGTAGGGTTCCATGAAATGTTGCGTTTGGACAACAAATGTGATACTATCTTCATCGTTTTTGACTGATTGACGGCCATGGTGTCAGGCGCGGGCCACCGAAAGAAAATACAATGAAGATAGCGAAACTGATTCTTAGCCTTACGATCATTTCGGCGGTGTGCGCCGGAGTGCTGGCAAGCGTGAACTCACTGACAAAGGATGCGATAGACCGCATCCGCATCCGGCAGACGCTTGACGCGGCCGCAGCCGTGATGCCTTCCTCGAACGGAGATCTCAAGGTGGAGGAGATGGCAGGCGGCATCTTCGTCGGCAAGGATGCCGCAGGGAAGCCGGTAGGATATGCCGTGAAGGGGCGGGACCCTTCCGGATATGGCGGCGACATCGTACTCATGGTGGGCTTTTCGCCCGACCGGAAGATCGTGACGTACCGCAAGCTTGAGGCGGCGGAGACCCCTGGACTCGGCTCAAACCTCGCGAGCGAAAGCTTCATGAAGCAGTTTACGGGAATGGACTCCGCATCGCCTATCTCCGTCCGGAAGGATGGCGGGCGCGTTGAGGCCATAACTTCAGCCACGATCACCTCGCGGGCCGTCTGCGGGGCGATAAACGATGCAAGCAGAAAGTTGAAAGGAGCAATGGATAGATGAACGTAAATCGCAGAGGATTTCTGAAGGGGGCCGCTTTCGCATCGGCTCCGCTCGTGCTGCCGGGATGCGCGGCCCTTACATTCTCGTCGAACGAGAAGATACGCGTCGCGGTGATCGGCTTGGGGCGCATCGCATCCTCATTCGAGATGCCCGGCGTGTTGAGGCGCATGGACATCGCTCGCATAGTCGCGGTGTGCGACCTCGATTCCCGCCGCGTCGATTTCGCGAAGCAGAAGCTCGAGAAGGCCTACCGGGCTAAAGGGTTCGCCGGATATACGGTCGATGCATACCACGACTACAAGGAAGTGTGTGCGCGCAAGGACGTGGATGCCGTGATGCTCTGCCTTCCCGACTTCTGGCATGCGCTCGTCGCGTCCACCGCGATCTGCGCAGGCAAGGCGGTGTGGCTGCAGAAGCCCTTCACGCAGACGATCAGGGAGGGCCGTCTGCTCGCGAATCTCGCGAAGCGCTACGGCACCGTTATGCAGGTCGGCTCGCAGCAGCGCAGCTGGAGCCAGTTCGATGGCGTGTGCAACGCCGTCAGGAACGGCGCGATCGGCAAGGTGAAGCGCGTGGAGGTAGGCATCGGCCTCGACAAGGCGGGCGGCGTCGCGGCGGCAGAGCCGGTCCCCAAGACCTTCGACTACGCCACTTGGCTCGGCCCTACGGATCCCACGGTGCCGTACAACTGGACGCGCTGCCATACCCAGGACCTGAAGCGCATCGAGGATCGTCCGGGCTGGATCCAGCTCGCCCCGTACGGATGGGGCATGATCACGAACTGGGGCGCGCACCATCTGGACATTGCCAGGTGGGGCCTCGGCGCCGTCGGCCCCGAAGGCGTCAGCGGCACCTGCGAATGGATGGATCTATCCGGCGGCAAGCTCTGGAATGTCCACACGACGTACGATCTCCACTATTCGTTCAATGGCGGATCCACGGATGTCCATGTGTGCAACAAGTACCAGAACGGCGTCAAGTTCGTCGGCGAGAACGGCGACTGGCTCTTCTGCACACGCGGCGCGGTAAAGGTCACGGAATCCGATCCCGATGTGCCGGTGCGGCCCGGGCAGCTTCCGGCCATGGCGGCGTCGAGGAAGGATATCCTGCCGAAGATCGCCCGCATGGACGCCCCCGCGACCCAGAAGCACGTGGACAACTGGCTTGAGGCCGTAAAGGCCGGCGATCCGGAGAAGACGGTCACGAACGCCCTTGGCGGGCACCTCTCCACGGCGATGTGCTCGCTTGGGCAGATGTGCATGGAGCTTGGCCGCGGCAAGAAGTCGTTCTCCCTCAAGTGGGATCCCGCCAGGGAGACCACCGGGGATGCGGCGGCAGACGCGCTGATGAAGCCGTTCGCCCGCGACAAGTTCGACCTGAGGGTCAACCTCAAGGAGTTTGGCCTGGACTTCGACGAGGTCATGAAGGGGTGAGCAAGGATCGGTCATACGATTTCATGTACGCCGCAGAGTCCACGCAGGTGCTTTACGCGCCTACGCGGGCTCTCGAGACGTTCGGCTCGACCTGTGTGGACTACCACCTTCTGGCGGAGCTTGAGGACTATCCGGGGAAGATCAGGATACGCGAAGGGAGGCTTCAGGCGAACAAGCCTGAGATCATAACCCCGGAGCGGTACGTGAAGGACGAGTTCGAGGGCTTCGGCGAGATGGCCCGGCGGTACTACGAGTTCCTGAAGCAGCACGAGGATGACCTCAAGATACTGAAGTACGGGTATCGGCTGAAGCAGGAGGCGTTCTCCGAGCAGATAGTCACGGATTCGATGGAGGCGGTAGCCGAACGCGTGGTGCGCGAGGCAAAGACGGGCGGACGTCCCTTCGATGCCGTCATCAAGGGGGTGGACGATCCGTGGGACGTGTGCCTGATGCGGTTCTTCTGGATGCACACCAGGGCATCGGTGGCCAAGAACATGGAAGACTTCAAGAATGCGGGGATGATAAGATGACCAAGCGTACCAGGATAATTGCGGTCGCCAACCAGAAGGGAGGGGTCGGCAAGACCACTACCGTGGTGAATCTTGCGGCGGCGCTCGCTCGCAGGCGCTGCACCGTGCTTGTCGTGGATCTCGATCCGCAGGCGAATGCGACCGGCGGGCTCGGGCTTGAACGTCAGCAGGGGGTGTCGATATACCCGGTGCTTCTTGGCGAGGCCGAGATAGCCGATGTGATACAGCCAACCGCATACGACAACCTCAACATAATTCCATCGGAAGTCGATCTTGCCGGCGCGGAGATAGAGATTGCCCGCCAGGAGGATCACCTTTCGGTGATAAGGCAGGCGCTTGCGCCGGTGCGGGATTCCGGCGTGTTCGACTACATACTGCTTGACTGCCCGCCGTCGCTCGGGGTCGTGATGACCGCGTCGCTCGCGGCGGCAGATGGCGTCCTGGTGCCGATGCAGGCGGAGTTCCTTGCGATGGAGGGCCTTGGTCTCATCACCAATCTCCTTGAGCAGCTGCGAGCCGGCGCAAATCCTTCGCTTGAGCTGAACGGCATCCTGCTCACGATGGTCAACATGGTCGCTACGCAGACGAAGGACGTGATAGCCATGGTCAAGGAACGGTTCGGCGACCGCGTGTACGAGACTGTGATCCCGCGCAATGTGCGCACAAGCGAGGCTCCGAGCTATGGGCAGCCGGTGATGCACTACGATCCAACATGCAAGGGCGCAGTGGCATACCGGGCATTCGCCAAGGAGTTCATCGCCCGCACTCCTACGCGCTTCGATGAGACTGTGGAGCCTGTTCAGGCGGGTCCCGCCGCCGAGACTCCGCCTGCGGCGATGCAGTCCGCAGCAGAACCGTCCGATGGGCAGAACGCTGATTCAACACAGGAAACCGGAGCAGAGCAATGACAAAGTCGCTAGAGGACTACATTGAGATCGTTTACGTTCTCATCCACGAGAAGAATCGTGCGCGCGTGCGCGACATAGCCACTTCCCTCAAGGTCAAGATGCCGAGCGTCGTCAAGGGTCTTTCGGAACTGAAGAAGCTCGGCCTTGTGACGCAGGAGCCGTATGGCGACGTGGAGCTCACGGCAAAGGGCCGCCGCATCGCCACCATGATCCTGAACCGGCACAACAAGATACGCGAATTCCTCATGCGCATCGGGGTTTCGCAGCGGATAGCCGACAAGGACGCCTGCCTGATGGAGCACATCCTCTCTGCGGAGACGATGGACAAGATACGGGATTTCCTGAAGAAAGGCCCGCCGAACGCATCTTCCGCCAAGGCAACGGTCTCGGAACCGGCCTGAACGACTTCATTTCACGTCACGCAGCAAGCAGGTTGTAAGCCATGAACGGTCTTGTCCTTCTCCTAATCGCGTCCGCATGCTTCCTTGGCGGCTATTTCCTGTACTCCCGATTCCTGGGCAAGGTGCTTGGCGTCGATCCCTCCAGGGAGACTCCCGCGCACACCCGGCGCGATGGCGTGGACTACATCCCGGCGCACCCTACGGTGCTGTTCGGACACCACTTCGCGGCCATCGCCGGGGCGGGGCCGATAGTGGGGCCTGTGCTTGCCGCAGAGTTCGGATGGGCAAGCGTAGCCCTTTGGATAATAATCGGATGCATCTTCATCGGGGCCGCGCACGACATGATCGCGCTGTTCCTGTCCGTGCGGCACGGAGGCGAGTCAATCGGGACTGTCATAGGCGAGGTGCTCGGGAAGCCAGGCCGGATCCTGTTTCTCCTGTTCAGCTGGTCGGCGCTTGTCCTGGTGCTTGCGGAGTTCACCCGGCAGATCGCGGCTACGTTTGTGGCCGATCCCGCCATCGCCACGGCTTCCCTGCTGTTCATCGCGGAGGCGATCGTCTTCGGCATATGCGTCTACCGTCTGCGCATGCCCGTGCTCTGGGCCTCCCTGATATTCGTGCCTGTAATGTTCGCGTTCGTGTGGGTTGGGAACGTGCTTCCCCTTGATGTGTGCGCGATCATGGGGATGTCGAAAGAGGCGGCGCAGGCCATGTGGACCGTTGTGCTTCTCGCGTACTGCTTCCTTGCGTCAACGATGCCGGTGTGGCTCCTGCTCCAGCCCCGCGACTACCTCAATGCGTATCTTCTCTATGCGATGATGGCGCTTGGATTCCTTGGAGTGTTCGTGGCGCACCCCACGCTTCACATAGATGCGTTCGCCGGATTCTCGGCTGTCGGCCGCAGTGGGGTGCAGGAACTGCTGTTCCCGTTCCTTTTCGTGACGGTCGCATGCGGCGCGTGTTCCGGCTTCCATGCGCTTGTCGCCTCCGGAACGTCCGCCAAGCAGCTGGACAACGAGAGGTCGATACGCCCTATCGCCTATGGCGGAATGCTGCTCGAGGGGGTGTTGGCGATCATCGCGCTCATTGGCGTCGCCGGCACATACATGAGCCAGAAGGAATACGTCGCCGCAGTGCAGAGCATGGAGCCGGTGCAGATGTTCGCATCCACGGTCGCAGGCTTCTGCGTGACGATCTTCGAGAAGTTCGGCGTCGCGCCTGATGTGGGCAAGCGCATCGCAGAGTCGTTCATGCTGCTTTCGGTGTCTGCGTTCCTGATGACTACAGTCGATGCCGGCACGCGCCTCGCGCGCTTCTCCTGGCAGGAGCTGATGGACTGCTTCCCGTCGAAAAAAGGCAACGGTTCGGAGCCTGTCGCATCCGTACGTCGTTCTCCGGCACTCGGCTTCTTCCACAACATGTATGTGGGCACCACCATCGTGTGCGCACTGGCTGCGGCATTGCTTCTCGGGAATCCAAAGGCCGCAAAGTCGCTTTGGACCATCTTTGCCTCCGCCAACCAGCTTTTGGCTTCGCTCACGCTCCTGGCCGCAACGCTTTGGTTCGTAAGAAGCAGGAAGCCGTGCTGGCTCACGCTCGTGCCGATGTGCTTCATGCTTTCCGTGTCGTCCTATGCGCTGATATCGATCTTCGTGTCCGCCATGGGGGCGGGGGACTGGATGCGCCTTGGCGCATCCGGATTCCTGCTCCTGGTGGCGATCGCGCTTGTGCTGTTTACGCTTTCCAAGATGCTTGGCCGCCGCGACAGGGCCTGAGGCGATATGCGATGCACTACGTCAAGCGAGGGGGAGTTCTACCGTAAAGACGGTCTTGTCGCCGGGGGTGGACTGGACGGAGACGTTGCCTCCGTGGAGAATGGCGATGTGCTTGACTATGGCCAGGCCAAGCCCCGTGCCGCCGAGTGACCGGCTGCGAGCTTTGTCCACGCGGTAGAATCGCTTGAAGATGTGCGGCAGGCTTTCGGCGGGGATCCCGATCCCGTAGTCCGTCACGGATATGCGCGCAAGGCCCGAATCCGTGGACAGCGCGATGTCGACGCGATCTGTGCCGGAATACCTGAAGGCATTCTCCACGAGATTGACTATCACCTGTTCGAGAAGGTGCGGATCGCCGTTGACGACGGCATGGTCGCATCTTGTGACGGCAAGAGTTATGCGCGACTGTTTTGCGCGGGCCGCCTCGAGCGCCGCCACGGTGTCTACGATCTTTTCGAGCGGAACCTGTATGAAGTTGCGATGCTCTTCGCCCTGCTCGCGTTCGATCTGCGCAAGGGACAGCACGTCCTTCACGAGGGAATTCAGCCGCTTGGCCTGGTCGTGCACGATGTCCATGAGTTCGGCCCGCTCGGCTTCCTGGAGCTCCGAACCGTCCCCGATCATCTCCACGGCGCCGACGATCGCGGTCAGAGGCGTCTTTAGCTCGTGCGCCACGTTGGCAGTGAATTCGCGGCGGAACCGTTCGTTCGCCTCGGCGGTCTCGAGCGCGCGGGCCTGCTCGTCGATGCGTCCCGAGAGGTTGCGCGTGAAGATGAAGATAAGAGTGACGACCAGCGCTCCGACGAGGCCCGCCGTGACGAGGCCGTGCCTTGCGAGCCTTACGGGCTCCTGCACGCCATTGTACGGCACGGCGAGCCTCACTACCTTGTCGCCCACCCTGCGCGCGCAGTACAGCTGGTATGATCCAAGGGTCTCCGAGCGGCGCAGCACCATGCCGGATGCGCCCGCGAACGCCTGATGTATCTCCTCGCGCAAGAGGTGGTTGCCGGTGGCGGAGTCCGTATCGTACAGCACCGATCCGTCGGGATTCACGACCGTGACCCGGATGCCCTGCCTATGCTTGGAGTCGCAGAACTCCCTTACGGCATTGGTGTCCCCGGCGGACAGCGGCGCCGAGAGTGTTGCGGCGGCGAATTCGGTGCGTTCGCGTATGTCGCTTTCGGCCAAGGCGTCAACAACCCCGCTGAAGCTCCGCGTCTGGATGACGAGCACCATCCCGAAGACGACGATCCCGATGATCGCCGAAACGGTTACAATCCAGCTCTTGCCGCCGCCTCGCATCACGTTATGCGGTATCCAACCCCGCGGATCGTCTCAATGTGGGAGGCCCAGTCGCCGAGCTTCTTCCGAAGCCCGACCATCTGGACGTCGATAGTGCGTTCGGTGACTATCTTCTGCTCGTCGGATATCCGGTCGATGATCATGAGCCGGGTGAACACGCGGTTCCTGTTCGACAGCAGAAGCTCAAGTATCCTGTACTCGCTCAGCGTAAGCGCGAGCGTTGCGCCGTTGAGCGTTATGGTGTGGGAGGCGTCGTCGACGGTAAGCCCGTCGAGTTCGAGCGTCTTCAGCCCCTCCGAGTCGGGATGCCGCAGGACTGCCCGTATGCGCGCCAGAAGGATCGCCTTTGAGAACGGCTTCGTGATGTAGTCGTTGGCGCCCGCGTCAAGCCCAAGGACGACATCGTGCTCCTCGCTCTTGGCCGTGAGCATTATCACGGGCGTGTCGCGCGTGACCGGATTCGCCCGCAGACGGCGGCACACCTCCATGCCGTCCATCCCCGGGAGCATGAGATCCAGCAGAACGAGCTGAGGCCGCTCCCGCTCGACGAGATCGCATCCCGTCAAGCCGTTGTCCGCTTCGAGGACATTGCGGTAGCCGGCTGTCTTCAGCGCCAGCACGATCACGCGGCGGATCGCCGCCTCATCCTCGATTACAACTATCTTGTCGTTTTTCAAAACCGTATCATTCTATCATATTTCGATGAGGAATACAGTAGAAGGGCAAGACCCCGGACGCGCCGAAGCGCGTCCCTCCCGCACTTCGCGAAATCGGTGAAACAGATGCATCACTTCGCGAAGGCGTTTGCCCGTATTGCGATGTTGCCGATATGCCGCGATATGTCGCGCAGCCCTGAAAGGACGGCGAGGAACGCCACGCCGTTGCTTTCCGCGCCGATTCGGGAGCTGAGGTGCGACGCGAACGAGCGAGAAACTGATTTCGCCATGGCGTGTATCGATTCCTCCACCTCTTCCGGATCGCGTCTGGACGGCTTTCCGTTGCGCAGGGTCCCCACGGTCTCTCGGGCGAACTCGCGGACCTTCGACACTACATCCTGAAGGCTTTCGGTCACGCCCTCCGGCACGCCCTCGTGCCTGATGCGCGACGTCTTGCGGTATATGCGCAGTGCGAGGTCCGATATCCTCTCGGCGTCGTTGATGCAGTGGATGATCTCCGGGATCATCTGCGCCTGGTTGTCGGTAAGCTTGTGCTGCGAGATCCGTATCAGGTAGTCCCGGATCTTGTCGTGCGTGTCGTCTATCTCGTTCTCGGCCTTCTGGACGGACTCCTCGTCGATGTGGGCGTTGCCGAGGCAGTTGTTCAGCGAAGCGGAAGCGACAGTCCAGGCGCGGCGCGTCATGTCCGCCAATGCGATCGTCACGGCCTTCAGGGCCATCTCCGGGGCGGCGAGCAGATGCGGTTCGAGCGTGACCGTGCGCTGGCTCCTGTCGTCGGGGATTATCTTTCTGCACGCTTTCGCGAGAAGCGGTATGAACGAGGCGAGGACGATCACGTTGGTCACGTTGAACAGCGTGTGGGCCATGGCGACGTATCTTGCGGGGTTGACGTTTTCGATCCCATTGCCCCCCGTGAAGCACGCAACGAAATGGAAGAATGCCGGTGCATGGAGACCAGCCGAATTGGATGTCACGATGAAGAACGTGCAGACGAGCAGCGTAGCCCCGATCAGGTTGAACAGCGCGTGCGCAAGCGCCGTCCTGCGCGCGTTCGCGTTCGTTCCGATGGAGGCGAGGGCGGCCGTGATCGTGGTGCCGATGTTGTCGCCGAGCACGATCGGCACGGCGGTCCAGACGTTGATGAGTCCCGAACTCGCGAGCGCTATCGTTATGCCGATCGTCGCGGACGAGCTTTGCACGACCATCGTGCATATCGTGCCGACTGCTATGGCGCCGAGCACGTTCGCCATCGGGAGGAATCCTGATGCGGACGGGGAGCAGTCGAACTTCGAGAAGAACGATATGAATTCGGGCAGCTTCGCCACGACCTTGAGCTCATGGGACATCAGCCCCATTCCGAAGAACAGGAAGCCGAACCCCAGCGCGGTCTTCCACGCGCCGCGCGTCACGGCGCGCCTTGAGAACATCAGTCCGGCTACGCCTGCCACGATTGCCGGCAGGGCAATGTCGTCCAGCTTGAACGACACGAGCTGCCCGGTAACGGTTGTGCCGATGTTCGCGCCGAAGATCACTCCGATGGCCTGCTGGAGCGACAGGAGGCCGGCGTTCACGAAGCCTACCGTCATTACGCTTGTGGCCGAGGAACTCTGGATGAGCATCGTGACGGTGCCGCCGGCCAGTATCGCCGCGACCCGGTTGCGCGTGACGTACGCGAGTATGGCCTTCATCCTGTCGCCGGCCACCTGGGTGAGCCCTTCGGACATGAGGCCCATGCCGTATACGAATATGGCAAGGCCTCCCAACACCGTTGCTGTAAATTGCGCGATATCCATGACTGTTATCCCCTGTTTAATTTTTCGCGCAAATTGTACGAAAACATGATGTACGGATGGTTAGGATCATGTTAGGATTTGGTTAAAAAGCATCCGGTGCATGGGCTTGAGTGGACGGGGTGCACAGAGGCGATTCCGGCGGATATGGCCTCCCGCTGCGTCTCGGCCAATGGAATCCGTTGCGGGCCCAGGTATTGATGGCGGATTCTCGATTTGGTAAAATGGACGCATTAACCAAAGCAAGGAGATTCTCACATGAAGATGGTGAAGGACAAGCAGATACTGATGGCGGCGGATTTCGCGGGATATCCGCTCAAGGAGGCGATCAAGGAGTACCTTGAGAAGAAGGGGTGGACGGTGACGGACATCGGCGTGAAGGCCGATTCCGATCCGAACGACACCGAGCTGATGTTCCACCGCATCGGCCTTCGCGTCGGCTCGATGATAACGGAGAAGGAGTTCGAGCGTGCGCTCATCTTCTGCGGCACCGGCATGGGCATCCACATCGCGGCGTCGAAGTGTCCGGGCGTACACGCCGGGGTCGTCGAGTCTGTCCCGGCGGCGTTCCGCGCGATTACTGGCAACGGTGTGAACGTCCTTGCGATGGGCGCGTTCTACGTGACGCCCGAACTCGGCAAGCAGTGCGCGGATGCGTTCCTGTACAACGACTTCGGCAGCGGATGGGAGTGGTGGCCGGACTTCGACAAGTTCCACCAGATCGCGATCGACGAGCTCAACGCCTTCAACTACGAGGAATACAAGGCGAACGGCTTCAAGGTGAAGCATCTCGGCGATTGCCACTGCGAACTGTACGATCGCCCGGAGGGCCTTTCGTCCGTTCCGCTCGTGTGCAAGCGGTAGCGTTTCCTGACGTCGTTCTCCGGACGGGCCGTCACCGGCCCGTCCGGGTGAGTCCCGTTGCGTGTCCGCAGGATCAGTGCGGTCCATGCGTCCATGCGGCGTGTATCACTTCGCAATTGACCTTGCCGGTGCGAAATGGTATCATAGCCCCCGTTTTTTAAGCGTAAAAGCGTTCAACTAAGGAGAGTTAAGATGATGGCGAAGGCGATTGGGGCGGCAGCTTTGGCTGCGGCGTGTGCATGCGGTTGCTGCAAGGACGAGACGTTGCTCACTGTTAACGGGCATACTCTCACGAAGTGCGAGCTTGACAAGGACGTTGAGGCCCTGATGGCGGCGCGTGGGGCGGATAAGATGTCCGAAGAGCAGAAGGCGCAGGCCCGCACGATGTTCGAGGATCAGCTTGCTCAGGAATTCCTGTCCACTGCGGTGCTGCTCGACGAGGCGGAGAGGCTTGGCCTTGACAAGGTGACCGACGACGACGTAAAGAAGCTTTTTGCCGAGTTCTCGGCCAATCCGGGCGCCCCGAAGTCGATGGAAGACTTCGCGGCCACGTTCCCCCTCGGCAAGGAGAAGGCCGAGAAGTTCGTAAAGTCCATCATCGTCCGCCAGCGCCTCTTTACGAAGGAGGTCTTGGACAAGATCGTGCTTGACCCTGCGGAGGTCGCGAAGGAGATATCGAACGTCACGTCGAATGCCGCAAATGCCGCGAAGGTGGCTGCGGATGCCGAGAAGAAGATCAAGGAGCTTAAGGCAAGCCTCGACAAGGTTGCGGCCGCCGAGCTTCCGGCGAAGTTCGCCGAGCTTGCCAAGAAGGAGTCCGCCTGCCCGTCCAAGGAGAAGGGCGGAGACCTCGGCGAGTTCGCGAAGGGGCAGATGGTCCCCGAGTTCGAGAAGGTCGCGTTCTCGATTGAGCCCGGAAAGGTCTCCGATCCAGTGAAGACGCAGTTCGGCTGGCACCTGATCCTCGTGTCCAAGAAGGTGCCCGAAGTGAAGGCCGAGGGCGACAAGCCCGCCTCGCCTGAGAAGGTGCAGGCTTCGCACATCCTGTTGAATGCCCGCGATGCCGGCCCCGTTCCAACCAAGGCGGAGATCGAGAAGCGCATGAAGGCGATGAAGGGGCAGCAGGCCATGGGCGCCTATTTCGAGAAGCTCCGCGCCGCCGCGACGATCGACGCTCCGGGATTCCCGTCGCTCATGCCCGAGAAGAAGCCTGAGGCGAAGCCCATTTCCTCCAAGGTCGTTGAGGTCAAGCCTACCGAAAAGAAGGCGGCAGACAAGCCAGAGGCAAAGCCTGCTGAGAAGAAGTAATCCCGCAGGGAGGTTGGCTGCAGTTGGTGGAGTGTCGCCATGGCGGCACTCCATCTCTGTAGATGGAAGGAATCGAAACCATGCTGAAGATCACGAAATCCGTCCGCTTCGACGCCGCGCACGTCCTGACCAACCACAAGGGGTTGTGCAAGAACCTCCATGGGCACACGTACCGGGTTGACGTTTGCGTACGGCAGGCCGAGAACGACAGCGCCGACATGGTCATGGATTTCAAGGACGTGAAGCGCATATGCGAAGAGATCGTGCTTTCGCGCTTCGACCATGCGTTCATATACGACGAGACGAGCGAGGGGGAGACTGAGATCGCGGCCGTGGTGAAGAAGCACGGAATGCGCACCGCGCCGCTTCCGTTCCGCTCAACGGCGGAGAACATCGCCAAGTGGATATTCGGCGAGCTGAAGGGGCATATCTGCGGCTTGTGCTCCGTGCGCGTGTACGAGACCGCCGACTCCTGCGCTGAATACTCGATGTGAGCGTGTTGACAGACCCGTGAGCTTCCCGGGATTGCGGGGAACGCTTCCCCGCCACCTGCCGTTGCCGAATATTGACAATGGATGTTGCCGATTTGTTCATGCCACATGAAGTATAATAGGCAGCATATGACGCGAAAAGGACAAGTTCCGGTTGTGGTTGTCGCCTTGCCGTTTGCCTATCGGGAGGGTATGGACAGGTACAATGGGATAATGCGCTACTTGCGCGAGCGGGATCTTGACTGGGATCTGCAGATCATTCGGGAAACGCTGAATGTCGAGCCGTTCCGCCAGAGCCTGAAAGGACGGATCTCCGGCGTCATTTGCGGCACGGCGGGCAGGTTCGCCGATGGCCAAAGAGGTTCGTGTCTGGTGTCCGTTTGCCTTGATGTATGCCAGAGGCGTAGGATCCCGTTCGTCGGGCTGGACTGGCCGAAGAAGGTGACAGGGCGCCGTCGCCATCCGTGCGGCTCGTTCCTCAACATAGACTCGGAGGAGATAGGCTCGTTTGCGGCGGAAGTCCTTCTGAAGGCCGACAACTATGCGTCGTATGGATTTGTCGGAATGTATTCCGATGTCGCCTGGTCGCGCGACAGGGGCGCCTTTTTTGCGCGTGGCCTGCGGAAGGCGGGGAGGCGCTGCATCCGGATCTTCAAGGGGGACGTGTTGGACGATGCCGCGGCGCTTCCCGCTTGGCTTAAGGCGATGCGGAAGCCGGCCGCCATCTTTGCCTCGAATGATTTTGCGGCGGATGTCGTGCTGAGGACTTGTATGCGGAATGGGATGCGCGTGCAGGATGACATTGCCGTCCTTGGCGTCGATGACGATCCCGTGTTTTGCGTCCATACGCGACCTACGCTCTCGTCCATACACCCCGATTTCGAGGAGATGGGGTATCTCGCGGCGCGGGAGCTGGATCGGCTCATGGCAGGACGTTCCAAAGGGAGGAGGCTGACGGTGCGAGGAACGTTGACGGTCACAAGCCGCATGTCCACGGCGCCAGGCTCGTCTGCCGGGGCGCTTGTGCGGCGAATTGACGAGATGATAGAGGCGCGTGCCTGCCAGAACCTGAACTCTAACGCAATTGCGGACGAATTGAAGATATCACGTCGCCTTCTTGACTTGCGGTATCGCCAGCAGAGGGGGATGACCGTTCGTGAAGCCATCGTGCGGGCGCGTGTCCGTCGGGCGAAGTATCTGCTGGCATACAGCGGGCACATGATCGAGACGATCAGCCGGTTGTGCGGCTATCGCACGGCTTCGTATCTGGGGAAGGTGTTCTTGGCGCATGAGGGGGTCTCGATGGGCGGCTATAGGGATCGAATCAAAAGACGAGCAACGCTCTGATCAACAAAGGAGGTATGGAATGCTAAACATTATTGTTTCCAGGCGATTTGGACTTTGTCTTACAATCGGCCTTGTCTGCGCGGGGCGCGTGTGCGCCATCCCGGAAATCTCGAACGTCGCGCTCTATCAGTCCAACGGACGGGACGTAAGGTTCTCGTATGTATTGAGCGGAGAGCCGGCGGTGGTGACGGCCCGCTTCATCGATGCGGATGCCGGCGACTATCTGCCCGATGGCTTGGCCAGGACGTTTGCCGGCGCGGTGAACAAGGTCGTCCAGCCGTCCGCATCGCCGAAAGAGGGGGCATGGCTGGCCGGCAAGGATTGCTGCGAGCGGCAGTTCAACGTTCGCCTGGAGCTGACCGCGTGGAGCGCGTACGAGCCGCCGCTCTACATGGATGTCGACCTTGCAACGGGCGAGACGACCTATCATTGCACGACAAACTCGCTTCCGGCGGCGATTGGAAGCGATGCGGCGAAGACCGCCCACCTTGTTCTGCGCCGGATTCCGCAGACGGATACAGCCGGATTCCTCCTTGGAGACAACTCCAGCCCGGCGGAATGCGCGACTGTACACATAACGCGCCCGTTCTATCTTGCGATCTACGAGTTTACCCAGGGGCAGGCAAATACGGTGTTTGGCGACACGTGGCTGCCCGCGAAACTTTCAGATGCCGCAGCGGACGATCCGAACCTGTTGGGTGCGGCCAAGCCGGTCACGGGATGGGAGAACTACCGTCTGCGCGGATACGGCCAGTGGCCGACGAACGATACGGAGGGCCTGACGCCCGTAGGGTCGCACGGCCTCGTGATGCGCATGCGGGAATTGACGGGACTGTCCTTCAACCTTCCCACGGAGGCGCAGTGGGAATACGCCTGCCGGGCAGGTTCGAACGGAAGGTACCCCTGGGGCGATTCATCGTCGGCGGCAGTCGCCGCGAAATACGCACTCGTCAATTTCGGCACTGCCGAGCCGCGTCCGCAGGAGGTCGGGATGCTTGAGCCAAACGCCTGGGGACTATACGACATGATAGGCAACGTCGGCGAGATGGTGCTTACATACTATGTTGCGGACTACTGGAGGGCGACCGACTACGTCAACCCGCGCGGGCCCGCAAAGACTGCGACAAGTTCGTATGTGTCGCGTGGGTACGGCTATTCCGGCTGGTGGGAGGCGACGACGTGTTTCGGGCGCGGTCCGACGGACGGCGCGAGTGTGGCCATGGGATTCCGGCTCTGCTGCAACCCAACCCCATGGGAAAATGTAGTGGAAGTCCGCTGATCGGGAGGTGCATATGCGTCAGACATTGCTTTTCACATTTGCGTCTCTTGCCGTCGCTTTGGCGGCAGGTGCGGCGATCCTTACTGATGGATCGTCATCGCTCGCGACACGCGCCACGACTGTCGGCTCGGTCTCGTTCACGGCAACGTGGCCCGGCCCCGTTCGCGTCACTTCTGAAGTTGTGCCGGTCAATACGAGACCGCGCGGCATGCTGTTCGTGATTCGATAATGGTTTTTGCATGAGAATCCTCGAATTGTCTTGCTTTGCTTTCGTTGCGCTTTGCTGCGCATGCGGCGATGCCGTCGGCGAGGTTCGCTTTGGGGCGGGGAACGGGTGGACTCCGTTCAAGGCGGCCCCGGGCATTGCCGAGGGAAGCGCCCTTGATTTCTCCGCATTGCGTCCAACGGGAGTGCCGGCGGGACGCTTTGGCCGGGTCGTCGTGCGCGGGACGGCTTTCGAGTTCGAGCGTCTTCCGGGACAGCCCCAGCGGTTCTATGGCGTCAACCTGTGCGACAGCGCCAACTTCCCCGATCACGCGACGAGCAGGAGGTTCTGTAGGCTTCTCGCGCGCATGGGCTACAATGCCGTGCGCATCCACCACCACGATGCCCATCTGGTTGCGGCGGATGGTTCGCTTGAGCCGCATTCGGAGAACTTCGACCGTCTGGACTTTCTCATGGCCCAATGCATCGAGAATGGCCTTTACCTGATGACGGATCTCTACGTATCCCGCCGTATTCCGTATCGTGCGATCGGCATTGCCAGGGATGGCGTAATGCCGTCCATCGAGTTCAAGGAACTTGTGCCTGTGCATCAAAGGGCATATGAGAACTTCCTTGCGTTTTCGAGGCTTTTCCTCTCGCACGTGAATGCCTATACGGGCAGACGCTATGCCGACGAGCCCGCCTTGGCGTGGATCGCATTCATCAACGAGGGAAATCTCGGAAATCGCGGAACGGAACGCTTCCGCCGTCACGAAGAGTGGCGGCAGGCATGGCACGACTGGCTCGCGAAGAGGTCGGCGGCAAATCCGTCATACGCGGCGATTCCGCCTGAGATTCCCGAACGTCTTGCCCTCTCGCCATCCGAGCCTGATCCGCGATCGTCCGCCTTTTGGCAGTTCCTTGCGGATGTGGAGGATTCGCTTGATCGACGGGTACGGCGTTTCTTCAAGGAGGATATGGGCTGCAAGGCCCTTACGGCATCCATGGCGAGCTGGACGTTTCCTGTCGCATACCAGTTGCCTCGTGTGCGCAACTTCGAGTACGTCGACGACCACTTCTACATCGACCATCCGGTGTTTGAGGAGGGTCGGTATTGGCGGCTCCCGAGTACGTGCCGTAACGTGAATCCATTGCGCGACCCGTTCGCGGGGGTGCCGTTTGTGGCCGCCCGCCGTGCGCTGGACAAGCCGTTTACGGTTTCGGAGTTCAACTACTCCGGCCCCGGACGCTTTCGCGGATTGGGCGGCATCTTGGCCGGCACGATCGGAGCGCTGCAGGGATGGTCGGGGATGTGGCGTTTCGCGTGGGCCCATGGCATACAGGGAGTCTCGGCGCCAGAGACGCAGCGGATGGACTATTTCAATCTGGCGGGCGACCCTCTGCTGCTGGCGAGTGAGCGGGCTACGGTTTGCCTGTTTCTGCGGGGCGACTTGCCGGAATTGAAGGGTGCATACGGCGTTTGGATTGATCCATCCGACTTTAGTGCGCCGGAGCGATACCCGATTGGAAACGACGCAAAGTGGCGCTGGGCCGGCTGGTACCGCAAGATCGGAAGTGTCGTCAGTGATCGACGTCCGCAAGGGTTGCCGTTGGCGGGTCGTGGGGCAGAAGGGTTCCATCGCAAGTCGGAGGGCGTAAGGCGAGACATCTTCGGGACGAACGCGGAGATGTGGCCTGTGGCTGGCGATGGATGCGTGTGGATTGATCCGGAGTCTGGTTCCTTCAGGATAGCGACGCCGCGAACGGCGGGCGGCTTTGCCGAAAACGGCTGTTTCAGCGCCGGGCCGTTGTCCGTATCGGATATTTCGGTTCCGGCGACGGTATGGGCAAGCTCGCTTGACGGGCTTCCTGTCGAGGATTCGTCCCGCATCCTTCTGACGCACCTGACGAATGTACAGAATTCCGGCACGGCATATGAAGATGCGAGTCTGCGCAAATTGGTCGCCTGGGGGAAGCTGCCACATCTGATGCAGGATGGAACTTGCCGGATCTCGCTCGCACTCTCGTCATCTGCGCATGTCTACGCCTTGGCGGCGGACGGAACGCGCATGGCGGAAATCCAGTCACGGTACGCCGACGGGCGCCTTGCGTTTACTGCTAAGACGAATGCCAACCCACAAAATGCCATATTCCTCTATGAAATCGTTCGTGATTAACTCCATCGTTTGCAGTTGCGCATTTGCCGCATGGGCGGATGTTGTGCATGACGGTCCAGACGACTGGGGCGTCCCTCCGCATCCGGCGGTTGTGAACCCAGTGCTTGGATCTGATACGTCGGCCGTGATCTCCCTGCGCGGCGAATGGGAGTTCTCTCCGCACAGGATGTTCTACCCAGAGCGGAACAACCACAAGGTCAGGCGGTTCTATCTGCGGGACGACTGGCCGGATGTGCGCAAGATACAGGTGCCAGGCTGCTGGGAAGCGCAGGGCGTTGGCACCAATGGCTTTTCGGATTGCTGGGATGTGAAGTGGGACAACAACGCCAAGTGGATCCGCCACATGTACATGGGCGACGGCTGGTATCGGCGTGATGTGGAGATCCCGTCTGGTTGGCTTGGACGGCGCATTTGGCTGAAGGTCGGCGGCGTCCGCTCGGTGGGCTGGTTCTGGGTGAATGGACGGCAGGTCACGCAGAACAACAAATACTGCGGAACGTACAAGTACGAGATAACGCGATTCGTCGAACCGGGGAAGAGGGCCCGTGTCGTCGTCCAGGTGAATAACGCGATGCCATCGCGCAAGGGGCTTGTGTCGGCCATGCACCGTTGGGGCGGCATTTTCCGCGACATCGAGATAGAGGCGACGCCAGCCGCATTCATCGACGAGGCCTGGGTGCGCGGCGATTTCGACGGTCGCCGGGCAGAGGTGCATGTCGAGGCGGACGGCGTTCCTGCGGCCGGGACGCAGCTGCGGGTCTCTGTCGAGGGAGAGGCGGCTGCCGTGACGCAGCCACTGGATGTGGCTGGCGCACACATCTTCACTGTGCCACTCGCCGATTTCCGTCCATGGTCGCCAGAGTCGCCTAATCTCTACACGGCGAAGGTGGAACTGGTCTCGGCGGACGGCATTGTGTGCCAGGTTCGTCGCGAGCGCTTCGGCGTACGCAAGATGGAGGTGCGCGGCAAGGAGTTCTTCCTTAACGGGAGTCCGTTCTTCGTGAGAGGGTACGGTGATGACCATGTCTATCCCATGACGGGCGTCTCGCCGGCCGATCGTGCGTATCATCGCGCACACTTCGAGATCGCGAAGAGGGCAGGATTCAACTATGTTCGCCTGCATACCCATTGCGAACTGCCAGAATACTTCGAGGCTGCGGATGAGGCCGGCATCCTTGTCCAGACGGAGTTGCCGTACAATGCCGACGTGTGCTGCGAGTCATTTGCGTTCGACCCGATTCGCGATGTGCGCGAGCTTTACCTCAACTACCGTCGCCATCCTTCCTTTGCCGTCTACTCGATGGGCAATGAAGGCTCGTTCGGCCCGGAGTTGGATGCGCGGTTGCACAGGATTGTAAAGGATTTGGATCCGGATCGGCTGAAGATCAATCAGGATAGCCAGGTTGAATGGGTCAATCCACCGGAAAGCGCGGATTTTCTTGGGGGACCGATCAATCCTTGGCCGTACGGCTCGTTTGATCCGCCGCGTCCGTTCGTGTGCCACGAGTACCTCAACCTTGGGATCAAGGCGGATTCACGGATAGAGCCACGGTTCACGGGCGCATGGCTGCCGCCGTTCCCCGTGCGTGAGCGCGAGGAATGGCTTGCGAAGTTCGGCCTTTCCCGTGCTTGGGGCGACAAGTTGCAGGATGCGCAGCATGTATTGCAAGGATACTACCAGAAGTCAGGCATCGAGTCCGCACGCCGGGACCCGTTCTGCGACGGCTACTGCTTCTGGACGCTTGTGGATGTGGTGGTGCCGCTGGATGTGGGCGTAAGCGGGCAGGGGTGGCTCACGCCGTTTTGGGAGACGAAGCAGAAGGGGCTGTCCCCGGACGATTTCGCCGTCTTCAATTCGCCGAACTGCCTTATGGCGGATCTGCCGCTCACGAATCGCGTCTACGTCTCTGACGATACGTTTCGGACAACGGTCAGCCTTGCGCATTACGGGGAAACTGAACTTGGATCGACTCTCCGGTATAGATTGCGGACGCCGGAACGGACGCTGTCCGAAGGGCGGGAGACGGTCTTGCCGCAACGGCTTGGCCCTGCCCGTGACGTGGCAAACGTTGCGTTTGCGGTGCCGACGGTACCTTGTCCGGTCAAGGGGAGATTCGAAGTCGCCCTTGGCGCGGTGACGAACGGTTGGGACATCTGGCTTTTCCCGCGCAGGGTGCGTAGGCGCCTTTCTGGCGTTGTCGTGGACGATTCGCTTTTCGCGTCACTGTCCGCCCGCTATGATGGGATTCTGCATGCGTCGGACTTGGGGACGGCGCGGCTTGTCCTTGCGCCGTACGGATCGCGTTTGGCTGACGAGGCCGCTGCTCGCGGATGCCGCTTGTTGACGTTGGAAGGGTGGGATGGACGCTCGAATGTCGAGCTTGGCTGGTGGGGAATGGGCTCGCAGGTTGGGACGGCGTTCCCGTCCCATCCCTGCTACGGAGACTTCCCGAACGGCGGGTGTCTCACGCCGTTGTGGTTCCGTCTCGTCAAAGTCGGGCGACGTCTGCCGGACGCGTCGTTTTCGGAGCGTGACCTGGTGGCGGTTGGAGAAGGGGGCGAGCATTGTTACGTCTACCTCGCCGAGAAGCCGAGGTCATTCCACGTGTTTGGGCTGGACCTCCTTTCCGAAACGCCTGAAGCGGCATCGCTCCTTGACAACTTCATTGACTACGCATTGGTAAAGGAATGACGGGTTGCCTGCATGGCGGAGGGCGGCAGTTGCGGGCGCAATGAATTGCGTCCCTTGCGGATGGTGGAATCGGGTGGCGTGTGTGACGGACATGGGGATGGTCGCAACTTGTTGCGACCGAAAGTGGCTTTCTGGCTGAGACGATAGGCGGCAATGGGTGTGAGCTTATTGAGCATATGATATAATGTCGATTCATCATTTCTTCTGATGTGTGTGACTGATTCTTGTTTGGGGAGCGGTTATGAAGAATTTGCAGGAAGATCGTCAGTCTGAGATTGTAGAGATTCAACGTCGCATTTATGTTGTACGCGATGTACAGGTCATGCTTGATCGCGACTTGGCGGTTTTGTATGGGGTTGAAGTCAAACAACTCAATCGCCAAGTAAAACGCAATATCGAACGTTTCCCTGCAGATTTCATGTTCCAGCTTTCAAAGGAAGAATGTTCAAGGTGCCAATTTGGCACCTTGAACGAAGGCCGTGGATCGAACGTGAAGTACCGACCATATGTCTTTACTGAAAACGGCATTGCAATGCTTAGTGGCGTCTTGAGGTCTAAAACCGCAATTGAGGTGAATATTCGGATCATGCGCGCGTTCTCGGCTTTACGACGGTTCGTTTCATACACTACACGTGATGCAACGGAAATTGCCAAATTGTTGGCGATGCTGCCGTGAATGCCGCTCTGCAACTTCATTGGCTACGCATTGAATATGCCTCATGCGGCCCAGTTTGGGCAAGGTGACTTGTAAAGGGGGTGGGTCAGCAAAAACTCCTTAAGCCACTTTGGCCAGACGTGAATCGTAAGCATATGCGGTTTCTCCGTTGAGCGATTCCCTGTGGATTGAGTTTATCCAGTCCTCGAGCTGCCGGATCTGGCGCCTCGTGAGCCGGTTGAAGTCGGTTCCCTTCGGGTACCATCTCCTGACGAGGCGGTTGCAGTTCTCGATTGCGCCTTTCTCGTAGGAGGCGTAGGCCCTCGTGTAGTAGACCTCGGACTTGAAGGCGCGGTCGAGCCTTTTCTGGTCGAGGAACTCGCATCCGTTGTCCGTGGTGACGCTTCGCACCGTCCTGAGGGCCTTCCTTCGCTTCATTCTCCTTATCGCGGCGACGACCTCGTCCTGGTTTATGTGGCTCAGGTGTTCGATGACGTAGCGCCTTGAGCATCGGTCAAGCATCACCAGGAGCCCTCCGCGCGATCCTCGCCTGGAGATCACCGTGTCCATCTCGAAGTGCCCCAGCTCCTTCGCCTCCGAGGCCTCCTTCGGCCTGTCCTTGACCATCCTCCTGCCCGGGACCGTCCTCGCCTCGTGCGCGGGCTGCCGCGGCCTTCGCCGCCGGCCCGGACGGTACGGCGTCTGGCCGTGGAGCACGCCCATGTCGCCCGCCTCTATGTGGTTGTAGAAAGTCTTCAGGCAGGGGACTTCCCTGTCCGGCATCGCCTCCCTGATCATCATCCTCGCGTCGTAAGGAGAGCGCCTTAGCTTCAGCACCGCGTGCCTGAAGAGGATGGCCATGCCGACCGTGAGCCTCATCGGGGCGCCCATGTTGCCCCTGCCCTCGTTGATGGAGGCCCTTGCCCTGTCGATGTCGTACTCCGGGTACGTCCAGCGGTTGCCATGCCTGATGATGGGGGAGAGCGCCCCGCGCCTGAACTCGCGCTGCCATGTCGCGAACGGGATGTCGTGTACTCTCGCGAAGTGCCGCAGCGATATTCGTGCGCACCGGTTCACGTACTGGTTCCAGGCGGTCCCGAGGATTTCGCGCTGGCGGTCCGTGAGGTGTAGCCCCGCTTCGCGTCTTATGGTATACTTTCTTCTGCTCATGGCGTCGATCTTTCGTGTGATGGTTTGTGTTGCAGCTCCCATCATACACGATTTCCTCGACGCCGTGGGCGTTTTCCTTCGCCGCCGGCGGCCACCCCCATGGGGGTGGTGTGGATTGTCTTTCTTCTTCTTCGATCCCCATGGCCTTCCTCTCTTATTTGCTGACCCGTTAGATATTACCATTTGCGGCCCAGTTTGGGCAATGCGTGATTGATTTCAGGGCGGATGCTATGATATAATATGCGCCAATTTTTGTGGGCATGAGCCTACAGAGAGTAAAGGAGAAAACAAAGAGATGGCCAAAACGCCGAAATTCGCGAACGCCAAGGTGTTCGACTGGGTTGACAAGTGGAACAAGATCTGCACTCCCGACAAGGTCGTGGTAGTGACCGGCTCGAAGGAAGAGCATACTAAGATCTGCGAGATGATGGTCAAGAACGGCCAGTTCATCAAGCTCAACGAGAAGAAGCGCCCGGGCTGCTACCTCGCCCGCTCGCACGAGAGCGACGTCGCGCGCGTCGAAGGCCGCACGTTCATCTGCTCGAAGAAGGAGATAGACGCGGGCCCGACGAACCACTGGATGGAACCCGAGGCCATGAAGAAGCTCATGCTCAAGAGCTACAAGGGCTGCATGAAGGGCCGCACGATGTACGTGATCCCGTTCGCGATGGGCCCGATCGGCAACCCGATCACCCAGTACGGCATCGAGGTCACCGACTCGCCCTACGTCGTCGTGAACATGAACATCATGACGCGCACGGGCAAGGAGGTCCTCGACCACCTCGGCAAGGACGGCGACTTCATCCCCTGCATCCACTCCGTCGGCGCGCCGCTCAAGAAGGGCCAGAAGGACGTCGCGTGGCCCTGCGCGAAGCGGATCGAGGACAAGTTCATCACGCAGTTCCCGGAAGAGCGCCAGATCTGGTCGTTCGGCTCGGGCTACGGCGGGAACGCCCTCCTCGGAAAGAAGTGCTTCGCGCTCCGCATCGCCTCGAAGCTCGCGAAGGATCAGGGCTGGATGGCCGAGCACATGCTCATCCTCACGCTCACCTCGCCTGAGAAGAAGCAGTACCACGTCACGGCGGCGTTCCCGTCCGCCTGCGGCAAGACGAACCTCGCCATGATGCTCCCGAAGCTCCCGGGCTGGAAGCTCCAGACGATCGGCGACGACATCGCGTGGCTCAAGCCGGGCGACGACGGCCGCCTCTACGCGATCAACCCGGAGAACGGCTTCTTCGGCGTCGCGCCGGGCACGTCGATGGACTCGAACCCGAACGCGCTCAAGAGCTGCAAGAAGGGCACGATCTTCACGAACGTCGTCCTCACGCCCGACGGTGACATCTGGTGGGAGGACATGGGCATCAAGGCCCCGAAGGAAGGCATCGACTGGAAGGGCAACCCCTGCTACGTCTGCGCGGACGATCCGTACCGCATGGGTCCGAAGCCGGGCATGACGAAGAAGGAGATCAAGGAGTCCAAGTACGTTGCGGCCCACAAGAACAGCCGCTTCACGGCGCCGGCGGTCAACTGCCCCGTCCTCGACAAGGAAGGCTTCAACGGCAAGTTCAACAAGAAGCCCACGGGCGTGCCGATCGACGCGATCCTCTTCGGCGGGCGCCGTCCGTCGACGATCCCGCTCGTGAACGAG